>Ga0160422_10000628_pt1 | contig 21549 bp, 16 predicted proteins | sample Fk160mmetaG_FD_108192 | JGI IMG/M metagenome (GOLD analysis project Ga0160422, IMG submission 108192) | Marine microbial communities from the Central Pacific Ocean - Fk160115 60m metaG | ecosystem: Environmental > Aquatic > Marine > Oceanic > Photic zone | place: The Central Pacific Ocean...
AAAAGTGAAGAAAAATTCAGAAGCAATTATTAAAAAAATTGACTCTTTAGCACTTGGATTTATAATTAAATTTTTTCCGATAATTGATAGAATTGTTGCTGAAGAAATTGCTCCAGATATTTGAAAAAATATATACTTAATACAAGTTCTGAGTGAAATAGTTTTTTTAAAATAAAAAGAGATACTTACTGCAGGTTATAGTGAGCTCCAGAAAATTTTGCAACTAAATAAATAAGCATACTCAAACCGCCCCCAATTATTAAAGGGTTTTTAAAAAAACCAATAATTGTCAATAATAAAAATGTACCAATAAATTCAACTAAATATTTCAATACAGAATTTTAATTCAAATTAAAAAAAAAGCCATTCTTTTGAATGGCTTTCAAAAACTTGTATTATTTATTTTTTAACGAATCATCATACAACTCTAAGAGAGACATTGTATTTTCTATCATCTCTTTAGTTTCAATCAATAGACTAAAATAAAGTGTTGTATTTTTTGGACTTGATTCTTCTTTCTTTGTTCTAGAAATTTGAATATCAATTTTATCCTCAAGAAAATCAATAAATTCTTGTTTTCTTTCAAGAACAGATTTTAATTCTCCAAAATTTGATACCGAAAATAAATTTTTAATATCGTCATAAAAAGTAGAGCATTTAGAATTTATTTCTAATAATTCTTTTATCTGATTATAAGTCAACAATTTATGGTTGTTGTTGACATGCTTGTAAGTTATTTTAGAAATATATTGTAATGATTCTGTAATGTCTTGAAGCTGAGTTAACATATTTATATAAAAGTTGCTGGCAGCTTTGATTGTGTCTTCATCTAAATTTTTAATGAAATAGAATAAATCATTTCTTAAATCTTCGACTTCATCAGAAAGTTTTTCTACGGATTTTTTATTCTTTTTTAAATCATCAAGATTGCCATGTGCCAAACCTTCAATTGATGTTGAAAATATTGATTTGATTTTTTTAGAAGCCTTGGAAACATTACTTCTACTTTCTTCAATCAAACCGATTACCGAGTTACTTTCAGATTTTGTTAAAACTTCAGAATTTTTCTCAATTTCTAATTCTTTTCTATGGGATACATAATTTCTTACTAGAATTAAAATTGCTCCAAAAATCAAAATTGCAATAGCGGTTGGACCTCCTAAATGAATAAGGAATGCTACAAGTCCACATGCTGTAAAAGCAATAAATGCTGTAAAGAACCATCCTCCAATAACATTTAAAACACCCGCAACTCTATAAACTGCACTTTCAGAACCCCATGCTCTATCTGAAAGAGATGTTCCCATTGCAACCATAAACGTAACATATGTGGTAGATAATGGTAATTTAAATGAAGTTGCAATTGAAATTAAAATTGCAGCAACCATCATATTAACAGATGCTCTAATCATATCAAAAGCTGGAAGTTCTAATGCTTTTTTAGAACTCATTTGTAAAACAGGAACCTCAAATTGAGAATTAATTTTTTCTCTAAATTTTGATGGAACTATTGCAGAAGTTAATTTGGATGCATTCATTGCAAATCTGACCAAACTTCTAGATAAAAAATTTGGTTCAAATCTTTCTTTTGTGTCCCTTTGTCTAGCTAAATCAATCTCTGTTTTGGTAACTTTTTTAGCTTTAGATGATACCCAAAGTGTGATAACCATCACCATACCTGCTATAAATAATAAAAGATTTGGTGTTGGTACCTTGGTGGCTAAAACTTCCATAGAAAACATATCAGCAGATATTCCAGAAGCAACCCATGCTTCATAGGATTGCCACGCAGCAATTGGAACACCAATAAAATTAACTAAGTCATTTCCAGCAAATGCAAGTGCTAAAGAAAATGTACCTACGCCAATTATTAACTTATAAATATTTACTTTAAACGAAAATGTCAGAAAATATGAAATAATTGAAAGTAGAATAAAGCTAACAGCAGAAATCATGAAAACTTCAGATTCTAGAAAAGCAGAAATAGTAGATCCACCTATTATATCATAGGTTTCTTTTGCATAAGAAGTGCCTTTGATACCCTTCATCAATATGAAATATGTTATTGAAGTCAGGGCAACTCCCCCAAAAATGGAGCCTACCCACTTAGATTTTTTTTCATAGTTATACGAGAGCAATGTTCTGGCAATAAACTGAACCAATGCTCCAATAGAAAAGGCTATAAATACCGATAGAACTATTCCAAGTATTATTTGAGTGGCTTTTGAAACATTTATATAATTAATAAGCTCACTAAAATCACCAGCATTTGCTGATATCTTGATTAATGAGACTGCAACTGCAGCACCTAGTAATTCAAATACAATTGATACTGTGGTAGAAGTCGGTAATCCTAAAGTATTAAAGAAATCTAACAATAATATGTCAGTAATCATAACTGCCATAAAAATTATCATAATCTCAGAGAAGAAAAGCATTTCTGGATTGAAAATACCTTTTCTTGCAACCTCCATCATTCCACTCGAAAATACTGAACCAACTAATACTCCTAAGCTGGCCAATATCATTATTTTTTTTACTGAAATGGCTTTGGATCCTAATGCTGAATTTAAAAAATTTACAGCATCGTTGCTTACACCTACCATAAGATCCCCAATGGCTAGAATTGCCAAGGCGATAATCATTATTAGATATATGTCCATATTATCTGTAAATGTTGTTAAAATATCTGAATAAAATATTAAATTAATGTTAAATAAATTCATAATTATATTTTAATTTCTGCGTTAATAAAGAACATTGATTTACTGTTCTTTGATTCATCTAAATATTTGTAGTTTCTATAATTGAAACTTAGTTTAAAACCGTCACTAACCTTAGTTTGATATCCAATTATTAATAATTTCCCATCCTTGCCAAAATTCCATGGAATTGAATTTCCAACAAGTGTATTTGATTCTAGATTATCATATCTAGCATATATCTCACCTTTTCCTCCTATTTTTTGAGACCCATAAAATGAGTATCCTGATAGATTAGAATCAAGAGAAGGGTTTTTGTATGATTCAGCATTATTTATTTTGTTATATTCAATACCAATCCTTGAATTATTTTTTGAGTATCCAACAAAATACCCAACATTTGTTACGTTAAAGTTTTCATCACCAGGTTCGGAGTCATAATATAATTTTGCAGAGAAACCATTTTTAAATTCATAAATTAAATTTCCCCCAATTTTCAAATAACCATCATCATCTTGAATATTCTTATATCCTTCTCCATTCAAAATAAATGCATTAAATGTCAGGTTGTTTGAAAGTTTAAATTCTCCGTTGGCACCAATATCTGCACTACTTCCAAATTTATTTTCATCTTGAAAAGTCTTATAAACATACCTGTAGCCCCAAACTTTTTCTTGATACTTAAATTGTTTATTACCAATCATTCCGAAACTAATTTTTATATTTTTTTCAAGTTTCCAATCAATTTGTGCTGTTTTTAGAAAAGCAGTGTACGAACTACCAGAGCTGTTTTTACCTACATCAAAAGTTATTTTAGTAGAAAGTTTATCATCAATTTTATAATTATAACCTAGATAGGCTCTTTTGATTTCAAATGCTTTTTTCTTTGAAGCATCTTTAGTAAAATCTGAGTTAAAGTTCCAAAATAGTGTTGAAAAAACCTTCCCTTTATTATCATCTTGAGCTAAAGCTTCAAAACTTAAAAAACATATTGTAATAATTATTAATTTTTTGATATTTAATTTTTAAATAGTTCTGTATCTTCTTTTACAATTAAAATAAATTCTCGGAGAATTTCCTAAAATTACTTTTGCTTGAACTCTATCGTTTAATTCATTTCGAATTGAATTCAGTTGATCATTTCCGTTATTTTGCTTATTCATATTTAGTTTAACTTTACGTGTACAAAAATCTATATTAAAATTATTGTTGATGTTAACTAAATGTTATCAAAATGAAACTTAAATATTATGATTTAAAATTGATCAGATTATTTGTTGTTGTGATCTTTGGCTTTGCATATCAAAATTCTTATTCCCAAAAACTCACAGAAGACATCAGTCTATCAAAAAAAATTGATGAGACCTCAGGTTTAGAAATTGTTGATGGCCAATTCATTACTCATAATGACTCGGGAGGTGACCCTAAATTATATTATCTAGATAAAAAAGGTAAAATAGTTTTTGAAAGAACTTTAGAGGGGGTGAAAAATAATGATTGGGAAGATATTACTAAAGATGATCAATTCATTTATGTTGCTAATATGGGTAACAATTTTGATACTCGTAAAAATTTATCAATTGTAAAAACTCCTGTTGATCCTTCATCGAATAAGGCGGAATTAATTGAATTTAATTATCCAGAACAAGTCAAATTTACTACAGCATATAGTCAATCACAATATGATGCTGAAGCTTTAATTTCGATAGATGATTATTTGATTATTCTAACTAAAAATAAGCTCAAAAAAATCACAGAGATTTATGCTCTACCAAAAATTGCTGGTAAATATGAAGCAAAAAAAATTGGAAGTTTGAATACTCAGTCAATCATAACTGGGGGAGATTATGATCCAGATACAAAACTTCTTGCTTTAACGGGAACTCTTATATTCAATGAATATTATATTTTAAAAATTGAAGATTTTGATCTTGAAAGTAAAAAAGATTATAAAATAGACATATATGAAATTCCAGTAGGTAAAACTCAAGTGGAGGCAATAAAAATAATTGACTCGAATACTTTTTGGATTACATCAGAGGATGAAAAAAGTAGTTCCAGTGCTAGATTAATGAAGATTAAACTCTAGTATTTATTTTCAAAAAGACTTTTACCTTTAAAAAATATTAAATTGCATTAATGAAATGGGAAAACCTACTATCCTTAAAAAGACAAGGTGATAGTTTAAAACGCCTAAGATCTGAGCAAGATAATACTAGAGTAGGTTTTGATGTAGATTATGATAGAATAATTTTTTCTTCATTTTTCAGATCCCTTCAAGATAAAACTCAAGTAGTCCCTTTTTCAAAAACCAGTTTTGTCCACACTCGATTAACACATAGTTTAGAAGTATCTGTTGTTGGTAGAAGTTTAGGTAGAGTTGTAGGAAAATATATTTTAGATAAGTATCCTTATTTAAAAGAAGTTTACAAATTTCAAATTAATGATTTTGGAAGTATTGTAGCTGCTGCATGTTTATCGCATGATATTGGAAACCCACCATTTGGTCATAGTGGGGAATCTGCAATAGGAGACTTTTTTAAAATTGGAGATGGAGTAAAATACAAGTCTCAATTAACAGACTTACAGTACAATGATCTTTGCACATTTGAAGGAAATGCAAATGGGTTTAAAATTTTAACTGAAAGCAAAACAGGTTCTGAAGGTGGATTAAGATTAAGCTATTCAACACTTGGAGCTTTCACTAAGTATCCAAAAAAATCTTTACCACATAGACCAACTGATGATATAAAGGATAAAAAGTATGGGTTCTTTTCAAATCAGTCTGATTTTTTTGATGAAGTCGCATCAGAATTAGGATTAAAAATAGGTGAGAATAATTATAATAGACACCCTCTGACTTTTTTAGTAGAAGCTGCAGATGACATATGTTATACATTAATTGATTTTGAGGATGGAATTAATTTAGATTGGATTCCAGAGGAATTTGCTTTAGAATATTTAGTCAAATTGGTTAGTAATTCAATTGATAAAAAGAAATATAATAACATGAGCTTGAAAGGTCAAAGAATCGCATATTTAAGAGCTCTTGCAATTAATACTTTGATTAATGAAGCCGTTCAAATTTTTATAGAAAATGAAGAAGAAATTTTGAAAGGAAATTTTAAGGATTCTTTGATGAGTAAGTCAAAGTATAAAGCACAAATGGAAGGAATAATAAAAATTAGTGTAGATAAAGTTTACAAATCAAAAGAGGTAATTGAAAAAGAATTGACAGGTTATAAGGTTCTTAATTTTTTACTTAAAACATTTACAAATTCTGTTATAAATTTAAAAGAAGATAAAGTAAGCGCCTTTGATGAACTTGCATTGGAGTGCATCCCCAAAGAATATCTTAACAAAGAAACAGATCTTTATTCAAGTTTGCTTGATGTGAGTTGTTTTATTGCAAGTTTAACTGATGGACTAGCCTTAGAATGGTATAAAAAACTCAATTAATGACACAAGAGGAAAAAGATATATTTTACATGCAAAAAGCTTTGGCCGAAGCCAAATACGCTTTCGAAAAAGATGAAATTCCTGTGGGAGCTATAATTGTTTCAAATGATAAAATTATTGCAAGATCCCATAATTTAACACAGACGTTAAATGATGTAACTGCTCATGCTGAAATGATGGCAATCACATCTGCAGCCAATCATTTAGGAAATAAATATTTAAATGAATGTACTCTTTATGTAACATTGGAGCCTTGTCAAATGTGTGCTGGAGCTATGTACTGGGGACAATTAGATAGATTGGTTTATGGCGCAAGTGATAAACACAGAGGTTATAAAGTTTTAGGGACTAAGCTTCATCCAAAAACAAAGGTTAAATCTGGAGTACTTTCTAAAGAGTGTAAGTTAATTATTGATGCTTTTTTTATAAAAAAAAGAAAAGAAAAGGCTCTTTAATCTTTATATAAATAATCGTCAAGTTTTTTATTTCTATATCTGTAGTATAAAAATAGAGGCATGAATAAAAAACAGAAAATCAACACACTAATGCCTATTATTTTTTCACCATCCTCTGCTCCGTTGTTATTTATGTAAAGTCCGTAAAAAAGTAAGATGAGATCAAAAAAGAAAATTATATATAGAATGGATCTAAATATCAAACTATTTCAATTTAATATTCAAATCGTCAAGTTGACTTTTATCAATTGAAGAAGGACTATCAATCATAATATCTTTTCCGCTATTATTTTTCGGAAAAGCAATATAATCTCTAATTGATTCATTATTATTCATAACGGCAACAAGTCTATCAAATCCGAAAGCAATTCCACCGTGAGGAGGAGCTCCATATTTAAAGGCATTCATCAAAAATCCAAACTGATTTCTTGCTTCTTGTTTAGAAAAACCAAGGATAGAAAAAACTTGTTCTTGAAGTTTTTCATCATGAATTCTGATTGAACCTCCACCAATCTCATTTCCATTAATAACTAGGTCATATGCATTAGCTAATGTAGCGCCAGGATTCTCATTAATTATTCCATCAACTGGTGATGTGAATGGATGATGCATTGAATGAAATCTTTCTGTTTCATCGTCCCATATAAATAATGGAAAATCTGTAACCCATAAAGCTTCAAATTTGTTATTTTTTCTCAAATCTAATCTGTTTCCAACTTCAACTCTCAGCCATCCTAACTGATTTAGAGCTTTATTTTTCTTACCTGAAATTATAAAACTTAGATCTCCAGGATTAGATTCAGTTAATTTTTTAAGTTCATTTTCACTGAAAAATTTATCAATAGAAGATTTTACAGTTCCATCTTCATTATGTTTTACCCAAATTAGGCCTAGAGCTCCAATTTGGGGTCTTTTTACCCAATCAGTATATGAATCAATAATTTTTCTTGAAAATTCAGATCCATTTGGAATGTTGAATCCATAGATTGCTTCGCTATCATCAAATATTTTAAACCCATTCCCCTTAGCAGCTTCACTAATATTAAAGAACTCCATTCCAAATCTAATATCTGGTTTGTCAGACCCATATTTTTCCATAGCTACATTAAATGGAATCCTAGTAAAATCATTCAAATTATAATTTAAACAAGTCTTAAAAAGATGCTTTATCATTCCTTCAAATGTGTTTAGAACATCTTCTTGATTAACAAAGGACATTTCGCAATCTATCTGTGTAAATTCAGGTTGTCTGTCAGCTCTTAAATCTTCATCTCTAAAACACTTTACGATTTGAACATACTTATCAAAACCACTTATCATGAGTAGTTGTTTGAATGTTTGAGGAGATTGTGGAAGAGCATAAAACTCATTCTTATTTATTCTTGATGGAACAATAAAATCTCTTGCTCCCTCAGGTGTAGATTTAATTAAATATGGAGTTTCTATGTCAATGAATCCTTGATCTTTTAAATATTTTCTTACTTCAAAATTTAAGTTGTTTCTAAAAATCAGATTGTCTTTTAGAACATTTCTTCTTAAATCTAAATATCTAAATTTCATTCTTAGCTCATCTCCACCATCCGTTTCATCTTCAATTGTAAATGGAGGTGTTTCAGCCTTGTTCAATATTGAAATAGAATCAACTAAAACTTCTATATCACCAGTTGGAATTTTATCATTTTTGGATTCTCTTTTAGCTACTTTTCCTGAGATGGAGATTACATACTCTCTACCTAAAGATTTTATAGTTTGAATAACATCTTTTGATGTTTTTTCAGAATCTATAAATAATTGAGTGATACCGTATCTGTCTCTTAAATCAATCCAAATTAAAAATCCTTTGTCCCTTACTCTCTGAACCCATCCGGATAATTTAACTTCTTTATTAATGTCGGATTTTCTTAATTCTCCGCAATTATGACTTCGGTACATATCTACAAATATCTAATAAATTATATTATAATCTGAATTTGAATATTACAATCCGTTAATTCAATTTGAATTCTCTAATTTTTAAAGCAGCTCTTTTACTTAGATAAAATGTGACTGGTACTATAATAAGAGTAAGAAATGTTGCAAACGTTAATCCAAAGATAACAGTCCATGCTAATGGTCCCCAAAAAATTACATTATCACCTCCAATGTAGATATTGGGCTCACCTGCTATAAATAAATTTATTAAATCAATATTTAGCCCAATTGCTAATGGAATTAATCCAAGAATCGTAGTAATTGCAGTTAAAATAACAGGTCGTAATCTTGCTTTTCCACCTTTAACAATGGACTCAAAAATTTCATTTTTTGGCAACATACTATCTTTTTCAAGGTTAAGTTTTACTTTTTTTCTATCCAATAAAAGTTGAGTGTAATCAATAAGTACAACACTGTTGTTTACAACAATTCCTGAAAGAGAGATAATACCTAACATTGTCATTATTATAACAAAGGTCATATTAAAAATTATAAGCCCTAGAAAGACACCAATAAAACTTAAGAATATTGAAAGTATAATAATTAATGGTTTAACAATAGAATTAAACTGGAATACTAACAACAATAATATAAGCATTAAAGCCATTATTAGAGCAGTATTTAAAAAATCTTGGTTTTTGTCTTGCTCCTCTATTTCACCAGTAAATTTATATTTTACATTTTCTGAAACTTCAAAACCATCTAATTGAAATTTAATTTGATCAACAATTTCTTTTGCATTATATCCAGCAAAAATTGAAGAATATAAAGTAACGACTCTTTCTAGGTTTCTATGCTTTATAGCACTATATGTTTCAACATTTTCAGACTTGATTAGAGAAGCTACAGGAACTTCTACTAATTGCCCATTATTAATATTTTTAAAAATTACATTTTGGTTATATAGTAATGATTTGTCATATCTATCTGTTTCATTGAATCTGACGTTAATGTCATAATCTTCTCCGTCCTTTTTATAAATCCCAGCTTTTTCACCAAACAATGATCTTCTTAGAACTAGACCAATTTGGCTAGGATTTATATCAAGCTCACCAGCCTTTTCTCTATCAACTTCAATCTCAATTGAGGGCTTGTTTTTATTTACATCAATTTTTAATTCTTCAATTCCAGCAATTTTTTGATCATTAATGAAGATTCTCATTTCCTCAGCCGTCCTAATTAATTGTAAATAATTTTTTCCTGTTATTTCAATATTAACTGGATATCCAGCTGGAGGTCCATTGTCATCTTTTTCAACTGAAATTGCTAATCCTGGATATTTACCACTCAATTTTTTTTGAACATCACTTCTTAAATCTTCACTAGAAAATCCATTTCTATATTTAAATTCTCTTAATGTTACCGTTATTTTAGATTTTTGAGGCATATCTGCTTGCGATCCAAAATCATTTTGCTGATTACCAGCACCTTCACCAACTTGAGCAAGCATAGATTCTACCATGAAGTTTTTTGAACCTTTAAAATATTTTTTATTATTAATAACTTCGAGGACCTCGCTTTCAATTTCTTTTGTAACAGCATTCGTTTTTTTAATGTCAGTGCCTTGGGGGTATTCAGCATAAATTATAATTTGGTTAGGTTGATTATCTGGAAAAAATTCAATTTTAGGACCTGCAATTCCAACAAGAATGAAAGTTAGAAAAAGTAATAGTATTGTTCCAAAAAGAAAAGCAAAAGCTCTCCAGCCACTGAGGGCAAATCTTAAGAATTTTTCGTACTTATTTTCAAGCCAACCTAAAAAAACTGTTCTAAATCTCAATGCTAAAGATTTAATGTAGTATGAGTACAGCCAAAAGAAAATATTTATAAATATAAAAAGTGTTCCAAAACCTCTTGCCGCTCCTCCAACTATAATTAATAATAAACCAATTCCTGAAAGAAAATATGTAAGCCTAATGAGATCTTTTTTAGATAGATTTTTTTCATCTATGCTCATAAATTTTGAAACCAGCATAGAGTTAAAAAATATGGCTACAAATAGAGATGATCCCAAAACTATTGACAAAGTTATTGGCAGGTAAATCATAAACTGACCGATTGTACCTGGCCACAAACCTAATGGAACGAAAGCTAAAACTGTTGTTGCTGTTGAAACTATAATTGGATAAGCAATTTCACTTATTCCAAGTTTAGCAGCTTCAATTTTTGACATTCCTTCTTTCTCCATCAATCTATAAACATTCTCAACTACAACAATTCCATTATCGACTAACATACCAAGCCCCATTACTAGAGCAAACAGAATCATCGTATTAAGACTATATCCAAGTGCAGAAATGATCATTAAAGACATAAACATTGACATAGGGATTGCAAATCCAACAAATAATGCATTTCTAAATCCTAAGAAAAACATAAGGACAGTTGTAACTAGAAAAATTCCAAAAAGGATATTATTTACTAAATCATCAACTTGGCTAACAATTCTGTTAGACATGTCATTGGTTATGATAGCTTCCAAGTCAGATGGAAATTCATTTTTTTTAACTTCATCTACAATTACATCAATTTTTTCAGCGGCATTAATCAGGTTTTTACCAGATCTTTTTTTCACTGCAAGAGAAACTAAATTTTTTCCAAATTCACGAGCATAGCTTTTCTTTTCACTTTCCTTAAAATTTACTTCAGCAACATCGTCTAGATAAACAGGCCCAAATTCAGTTTTGATCACAAACTTTTTTAAGTCTTTTGGGCTTTCAATTTCTCCAATAATTCTTAGAGTTCTTCTTTGACCGTCTGACACAATATTGCCAGCTGCGATAGTTCTATTTCCATAGGCAATTGCACTAAGTATATCATCAAAACTAACTTTAGATGCCGTCATTTTTTTAATATCAACAGCAACTTCAATTTCTTCTTCTTGAGCACCCAAAATATCAACCTCTTTAATTTCATCTAGTTTTTCAATTCTATCTTCAAGAATTTCAGCATATATTTTTAGTTGTTCAGTCGGATAATCACCTTTAATATTTACATTTAATATTGGCATTTCCTCTGCTAAACTCAAGCTTAAAATATCAGGTTCCACTTTCACATTATTAAAAGTTGGCCAGTCTTCTCCAGAAATAACAGAATCTATTAGGTCTCTAACTTTTTGCTTGGCGAGTTCAATTTCTATTTCTTCATCAAATTCTAAACTTATGATCGAGTAATTTTCAAGTGAGGTAGACTTTATATCAACTAAATTGCTAACTCCTTTTACCGCCTCTTCCAAGGGTACTGTAATAAACCTTTCAATATCTTCAGGTGTATTTCCAGGATTGATGGTGCTAATAAATACTTCACTAGTTATGATTTCAGGAAAATCTTCTCTAGGCAATGTATTGTAAGCATTAATTCCAAATACTAAAAAGATGAACATCAAAAAGTAAATGATGTTTGATTTACTTATAGCCCAAACGGAAGGCTTAAATTCTTTATCAACTTTATTCATCTTCATTGAATATTTTTACATTTTGACCATCTTTAACAATTCTACCACCTTCATTAATAACTATTTCATTGACATCTAGACCACTTATAATTTCTATCATTCCATCTTGTGTGTATCCAGTTTCAACAATTGTTTTTTTTGCTTTATTATTTGAAACAGTGAAAATAAATTTATTATTTTGAGAGTCCTCCGAAATAATTGATTCTGGAACTAAAATAGCTTGTGAATTTGTGTAGTCTAGAATATTAACTTCAACATTTAAGTTTGGAATTAAATCTATGTCATTTTTAGGAACAGAAACTTCTATTTTAAATGTTCTTGATAATTGATTTATTGAACTAACAGAATGTTTTATTAAAGAATTAAAAGAATTATTTAAAACTGGAATTTCAACTTGAACTTCAGCACCTTTTTTTATTTTACCAATAAAACTTTCTGGTATGACAGATTCAACATAAAGCTCATTTAAGTTTATTATTCTAAATGCATTACCTTGGTCTGGCATCATAGGTGGCGAAACTAAATTTCCTTCTTCAATAAAAATTTCATCAATAGTTCCAGAAAATGGTGCAGTAATAGTTGTTTTAGCTAAAGATTCTGTTATACTTTTGAGCCTATTATTTTGAATTTCATAATTAGTTTTTGCCTCTAAATATTGAATTTCAGATCCAATTTTATCATTCCACAACTTTGATTGTCTTTCATAAATAGTTTTTGCAAGTTTGGCTTGGCTTTCCACTAATTTTAATTCATTGTAAAGTCCACCGTCATCAATTTTTGCCAATGCTTGCCCTTTTTTAACTACATCACCTTCATCAACATATATTTTTACAACCCTTCCACTGAATTCAGGGTATAGTATCATATTTTGATCTGTTTTTATAATACCTTGAAATTTAGAAAAGTGTTTAATTGTTTCTGTTTTCGTAGTTACTGTATTTACTAACACAAAACTTTTTGCAGTATCTAGAATTGAAACTCCTTGAGTTATTTCTTTTAATTCATTGTTTATTTCACCTTTCTGAATAATAAGACTTGACCTTCTTTCTTGAAGTTCTTGAAGGTTCCCTTCATTAATTAATTCTTCAATAGTTTTTTTATTATCATTATTACAACTAACAATAAATAAGATAAAAATGGGATATATAAATTTTTTCATGACTTGTTTAATAGAATTTCAAGATTAATTTTATTCTCGATTATTTTAAGAGTTGCCTCTAGGTATTCGTTTTGAATAGTATATAATTGACTTTGTGCTTGTCTTAGTTCAAAACTTGAGGATAACCCCTCATAAAATTTTATCTGATTTTTCTTTTCAATACTTTCAGCAAGACTTAAATTTTTAAGCGCTGTTTCATAATTATTTATTGAAAAATTATAATCATTCCTTGCTTTTTGAACCTCTAGATTCAAAGTAGCAGCAGTTTCTTTTAGATTTAACTCAGCTTTTTCTAACTCAATTTTTGCTCTTTGAGTAGAAGCTGTCCTTTGAAGTGAACTAAAAATTGGTAAAGACATATTTATTCCAAGTTGAGATGATCCGTACCAGTTTTGTTTTGGGTTAGTTATTCTAAAAGATTCATTATAACCATTATATGATCCAGAAATGTAAGCACTAATTCTGGGCAATGCTTTAACTTTCTCTAACTTCAATAGTGTTTCATTTCCTTCTTTTGAGTTAAGAGCAATTTTATAATCTATATTTTCTAGCATGTTGAAATCCTCATCCACTAAAGATGGATTAATACTTCTTATTGCAATACTCTCGATATTGTCCTTTAAAATCAAAGTATCATCAAGTTCAATTCCCAACAAAAGCTTGAGAAGATTTTTTGAAAGAGATTCAAACTTTTTTGCGTATTCAAATGAGTTTTCAACTGAGGTGGTAGTTATAGTTAGTTGCTCTACATTCTCTATCTCAGTTAATCCATTTTCATATATTTTTTTTGTTTCAGCTAAAGTGTTTTTAAGATTATATAGATTATTTTCTAATATGTTAACTCTTTCATTGCTCACAAGAGCATTTCCGTAAGCATTTATAACTTGCCTTTTAACTTCAATATCAGTTTTAGTTTTTGCTTGATCGGCAATCTCTAAAAATAATTTTATTGATTGTAATCCAACAACATAGGAACCATCAAATAGTAGCTGATTTAAAATCAGTTCACCACTTATACTTTGTTTGGTTCCAAAACTTATCTCAGCAAACTCACCCTTTTTACCACCAAAAAATTCAGCTGGAATTAAAGATATAGGATCTTTAATTCTGTTATTAAATTCAAAAAAAGAAGTGATTTGTGGAAGCCCAATTGCGATAGTCTCCCATTTTTCTTTTTGTGAAATTAAAATATCCTTGCTTGCATTTTTAGAGTTCTTATTGTTTTTCATTGCAAAGTTGACAGCTTCATCCATTGTAAATGTATATTCTTGCTGCCCATAGGCTACTATATTGCAAAACAGAAAAAACAATATGAAGATTATGTTTTTTTTCATTTTTTTAAAATTGAATCAAGTTTTTTTAAGCCTTTTTCGGTAACTATTGATCTTAGAAAATATTCACGATAACGTTCTAAAGATATGTCAAGAGTATATTTTTCTGATGGATATATTTCTGGATTCATTAAACCACTTATACTATTGAAGTATACCCTTGAAATGAAATCCACATTTATATTTTCACGAAACAGCCCAAATTCTATACCATTGGTTAAAACTTCACCAAAAGATTTAATCATAAAATCAAGGTGTTTGTTTTTTATGTTGGCGTATATCTCAGGATAAAACTTTTCAAGCTGAAAAACAGAATGATTCTTTTGATCATGTAAGTGCTCCATTACCAGATCCTTAACTTCAAAAAACTCCTTAATAGGGTCATCAGATTTTTTTCTAATATTAGATATACCTGCAACTAATTGTTCGTGTAAATTATTTGCTGTAGCATCAACTAATTCAGTTTTGTTTTCAAAAAAATTATAAATTGTTTTTTTTGATATAGCGAGTTCATTTGCGATATCATCCATAGTCACAGTTTTGAAGCCAAATGCAACAAAAAGATACTGAGCCTTCTGAATTATTTTTTCTTTCAAGTCTTAAAATTGGAGTGCAAATATACTTTGGGAAACTTTAAAAACCAAATTAGTTTCCAAAGTTTCTTTTTTAAATTACTATTAATTAACAATCATATAATGTATTTTAGTGATTGATATGTTTTCAGGTTATCACAACAAAATAAATAACTCGATTAAAGTTTTTTTAGATGAATTAAACGATTCTAAAATTTATGATCCAATTAAATATTTTTTAAATCTTCCCTCCAAAAGAATTCGTCCAATATCAACATTAATATCAAGTAATTTATATAATAGTGATATTGAATTTGCATTGCCTGCATCTTTGGCTAACGAAGTTTTTCACAACTTCACATTAGTTCATGATGATATAATGGATTCATCCAAAATTAGAAGAGGAAAAGAAACTGTACATATTAAATGGAACTTGAATCAAGCCATACTTTCTGGAGATTCAATGCTTATACTTTCGTATAAATTATTTGAAAATTATTCAGATGAGATCCAAAAAAAACTATTACAATTATTTAATGATACTGCATTATTAATTTGTGAAGGTCAACAAATGGATATGGACTTCGAAACCCAAACAAATGTTAATTATGAGAGTTATATCAAAATGATCAAACATAAAACTGCCGTTTTACTTGGTTCATCAATGCAGATGGGAGCAATAATTAATAACGTTAACGAAATAGATTCTAAGCTTTTATACGAATGTGGTATTAATTTGGGATTAGCTTTTCAAATCCAAGATGATTATTTAGATCTGTTTGGAGACCAAGATGTTATTGGTAAAAAAGTGGGAGGCGATGTAATTGAAAATAAGAAAACGATTCTTTATCACATGTGTTTTGCAAAATCTAGTGATGTTCAAAAATCACTTTTAAATGAGATTTATAAATCTGATGATTCAAATAAAGTTGAAAAAGTCAAAAAATTATTTATTGAGACTAAAGCAGATCTAGCTGCATTAAATTTGGCCAAAAAATATTCTGACCTAGCAATTAAATTGATTAATGATTTAGACGTTAATGAATCTAACAAGAAAGAATTAATTGATCTTTCACAGCTTTTACTTACAAGAAAATTTTAAGCTTTCATAGTAAAATATTTTTATTAGTTTAGCACTGGTGAACATTTTTTATGGATATAATTGAATTTTTTAGGTCACAAGAGAGCCCTATCCTACAAGCACTGTTTGCTGGACTTTTTACTTGGATGTTAACTTCACTTGGAGCTGCATTAGTTTTCTTTTTTAAATCATCTAATAGAAAAATCTTAGATGCTGCTCTTGGATTTACTGGTGGAGTAATGATTGCAGCTAGTTTTTGGTCATTAATTGCACCTGCAATTAATGCTGTTGAAGTTCAAAATCAGTTAGGACAATCCAGCCTACCTTCATTTTTTCCCCCAGCAATAGGATTTTTCTTAGGAGCATTATTCATGTTTATTTTAGATAAATCTATACCACATCTTCACATCTTTGGCAAAATGAGTGAAGCTGAAGGGCCAAAGTCTGATCTTAAAAAAACATCTCTCTTAGTTCTTGCAATTGCAATACATAACATACCTGAAGGCTTAGCTGTAGGTGTCGCATTTGGAGCACTAATTATTCCTGAGTTTGCCAATGTTTATACCCTGGGTGCTGCAGTTGCTTTAGGAATTGGTATTGGTATTCAGAATTTCCCTGAGGGATTTGCAGTATCAATGCCACTTAAAAGAGCAGGCTTTTCAAGAAGAAAATCTTGGATGTGGGGTCAGCTTTCAGCTATTGTTGAACCAATTTTTGCCGTTATTGGTGCTGCTTTAGTTATGTTAGTGTGGCCAATTTTACCATATGCACTTTCTTTTGCAGCTGGAGCAATGATTTTTATTGTAGTTGAGGAAGTGATTCCTGAGAGTCAAAGAGGTGGAAATACCGATCTAGCGACAATGGGTTTAATAGCTGGATTTATTGTCATGATGTCTCTTGATGTAGCCTTAGGTTAAATTATCTATTTGATATTGCAATTTCTTCAAAATCTACCTTTGAGTACTCGTATTTTGTTTTTTTAAATAAATCATAACCATAATTATCTTTCCAATCCTTGTGAAGATTTAAATCATACTCTGATGGTGGTTGAACATTAAAAATTACATCGTATTTTTCAGTAACTTTTCCAGGCAGAGAAATATTTCTAGCATAATGAAAGTTATCAATTAGATTTATGTGTGGCAAAAGATCTATATATGTACTCAGCCCTGTTGATGAATTTATTATTCTTGCATTTATTTTTAAATAAGGGATGTAACCACCAGCTGGTGTTCCTTTAGGAATATCCTTTTTATCCCAGTTAACACGAGCTTCAATATGGATATTTGTATTATTAATATCAAGATTATTAGACTTGGGAAAAACTTCATCTTTTATTGCTCCCTCAAAAATTAAGACTATACCTGGTTCAATACGCTCTTCTCCAATTATAAGTTCTTGGGAGACTGTAAAATGTGAAATTATTAAAGTCAATATAAAGATTATAGGGTTATTCATAATTTAATTTTTTTGGTAAGATTTAATTAATAAGTTGATATCTGAAAGAAGTAGGTTGATTTCATCAATGTTTGTACCGTCATAATATCCTCGAATTCTTTTTTCTTTATCCACTAAAACGAAATTTTCTGTGTGAATCATATCGTGTGAACCTTCATCAGGATTTTCTTTTGCGACTAAATAAGATTTTCTTGCCAAGTCATATATTTCTTTTTTATTTCCGGTCATTAAATTCCAGCGAGAATCGTCAACCCCTTTTTCCACAGCATATTTTTTTAACACTTCAACAGAGTCAATTTCAGGTGTCACAGAAAAAGAAGCAAACATAATATCTTCTTTTTCAAGTTCGTTTTGTAAAAAAACCATATTGCCAGTCATTATGGGGCATATAGATGGGCATGTTGTAAAGAAAAAATCTGCAACATAAATTTTATTATCATAATTTTTTTCAGTCACCAATTCATTATTTTGATTTGTCATCACAAAGTTTGAAATTTTATGATATTTCTTTTTGTATTGAATCTCTTCAGATACTAGCTCTGAATTTACCATGGATGGACTATATACAGGAAGTTTTTTTTCTGGTGTTAGTACATATTTAAAAATTGAAACACCTGAAATTGTAAAAATAATTATGAAAAAAATTAGATATCTATATCTTATCCAGAATTCATTTTTTTTCATTAATTCAAAATTAATCTAATTGTATGCCATTCTAAATTATTTAATAGTTTTTTTATCATTTAAAAAAAACTAATTTTGCCTTTCAATTTTATTAATGGAAGTAATTCTAATAAAAGCTTTTCAGCTAATCTTAAGTTTGTCAATACTTGTTGCGTTGCATGAACTGGGACATTTTATCCCTGCTAGATTGTTTGGAACTAGAGTTGAAAAGTTTTATTTATTTTTTGATTGGCCTTTTTCATTGTTTAAAAAGAAAATTGGTGATACTGAATATGGAATTGGAGTTCTTCCTTTAGGTGGTTATGTTAAGATTTCTGGAATGGTAGATGAAAGTTTTGACACTGAAAATCTTAAAAATGAACCACAAGATTGGGAGTTTAGAAGCAAACCAGCATGGCAAAGATTAATTATAATGCTAGGTGGAGTTTTTGTTAATTTTATTTTAGGATTTCTAATATACATGATGATCCTTTCTGTATGGGGAAAGGATGTTGTCACAAAAGACGATTTAACATATGGCTTTAAGGTATCTGAAACCATGCAAGAGATTGGTTTTAAGAATGGTGATAAAATACTTACTGTTGACGGAAATATTTTAGAAGATCAGTGGGATATAAATACAATGCTTTTAACTGGAGGTTTAAAAAAAGTTGAAGTGATTGGAGCTGATGAATTAACTAGAATAATTGATATCCCAGAAACAATAGGTTTAGAATTAATTAAAAATCCTGTTCCTTCTTTTTTGCCCTATCCAGATATTATTATTGACTCAATTTTTGAAGGTTCAAGTGCAGCATCAAGTGGATTGTCAAAGGGCGATGTTTTATTAAAGGCTAACGGAGTAAGCACTCTGAGTTTTCAAGAATTTGATACTGCAAAAAAAATTAATGTGGACTATATTGATTTAGAATTAAAAAGAGGAGATGAAATTGTAAATAGAATTGTCCCCTTCGATAATGAAGAAAAGATAATTGGGATTAATTTATCATCTGCAAATTCAGTTAACACTACGAATTTAACTTACACATTTGCTGAAAGTATACCAGCTGGATATAATTATGGCCTAAAAACTTTATCAGACTATGTCATCTCAATGAAATATGTTTTCACAAAAGAAGGTGCTTCACAGCTTGGTGGCTTTGGAACAATTGGAAAGATTTTTCCAGCTAAGTGGAATTGGAAAGCATTTTGGAAAACTACAGCATTCTTGTCTATAATACTTGCATTTATGAATTTACTTCCAATACCTGCTTTGGATGGTGGTCATGTTATGTTCTTGCTTTATGAAATGGTTTCTGGGAAAAAACCAAGCGATAAGTTTTTAGAATACGCTACGCTTGCAGGGTTTATTTTATTGATTAGCTTATTTGTTTATGCAAATGGAATGGATATTATAAGAGCATTTTCCTAACAGAAGCCTAAACAACAAAATATATCCTCTATACTAGTTGCTCCACATCGTGCTCCAGACATGAAAAAAATTAAGATTAGTATAATTACAGCCCAACAGCCTATATTTCTAGCTCTCTTTCCCCAATTTTGTTTAACAAAACCTTTTGCTTTTTTAGTGCTTTCTACTTTTACAGGGTCAAATTCATTACGTGCATTATTAAAAGTATTTTTCAAATTACTTATGTCAATTGAGACTACAGAAATTTTATTTAATTCATTAAGTTGTCTTTTATATGAATCTATCTCTTTTATAAATAAATCAATGTATTCATTGATACTATATACTTGTGTTTTGTAGTATTGGCCTTCTTCTTCTACCTCATAAAGGGTTAATTTTCTTTTTAAATTAACTAATGAATTTGTAGAATAAGAATCTAGAATAGAGCTGCCATCAAGCGCATAATAGGTGGATTTAGTTACTTTCTTTTTTAGTTTTGAAGCAAGTGTGCTGATTGTATTGATAATTTTATTAACATATAGATTTATTAAATTTTCAAAATCTAAATCTCTTTTTGAGTCGTTTGCAAGACTAACTAGTTTTTTTATAAATGATTTTAGCGGTACCTCTTCAACTAATAATTCAAAAAGAATTTCATTATCAACATTTTCAATGACATCTAGAGAATCAAAAACATCTATAATATTATTCAGTTTACTAGACTTCCACTTCGATTTGTGGTTTTTATTTGCATCCAATAAAACATTTACTAGTTTATTGCTATCTAACTGATCTTGAAGTTTATGCGATAATATATATTCAATAATTTCAATCGGATTTAAAATCCAAACTAAATTAAAATTCTTTTTATTTACCTTCTTTGTGCCTGTTATTGCATTATCTCTTTTATCTTCAAAAGAAATCAATTTTTTATTTTCAAATGTTAAAACAAGTGATTGTACTTCTCTATTAATTTTTTTACTTTTTCCATATACAGTTAACTCTGTTTTTTCTGAATTTTTTGATTTTGTTACACCAGAATTTTCAACTTTTTTATAATATTTTTTAAAATATTTAATGTCTTGTCCAAGTTCTACTTGACCAGAAAAAAGTTTTAAGTCTAAGTCACTAATAGAACCTTCTAATATTGGAACTAAAACATCATGAATTGGATACTTAGCAAATATCTTTTCTGCTTTGCTGACAGTTGAATTATTCTTTTCAAGTACTTTTGCTAATTCACTATTTGGAACCTTTAGGATATTACTTCTGGCGTATTTTATAAATAGTCTTTCTTCCTCAGAAAGGGATTTTTTTGTTGGAGAGCTCTTTTTCTTAATTTTAGAGCTAATTAAATCTTTTAACTCATCAATTTCATTGGCACTTTTCCATTCTTCTAATCCTTCATACCAAACTAAAGTGTCTTTATCTATTTTTATTTTTTTTAATTCATCTAAATTAAATGGGCCTTCTTTTGGCTGTGAATTTTTAGAAATATAGTATAGTTTCATTGTTTAGTTGAGTTAATTTAAATAGAACTCTAATTTAAAAAAATGCATTGATTTTTTAGAATAAAAAGTTTTGTAATGGGATAAAACAATTTATATTTGCCAGCACATTCCTCCTTAGCTCAGTTGGTTAGAGCATCTGACTGTTAATCAGAGGGTCCTTGGTTCGAGCCCAAGAGGGGGAGCAAGCTTACCGCTACATCACATATTCTTAAAGCCCTGCAATTTGCGGGGTTTTTTCTTTGTCAGTAATTTATATTGAACGTATTTAAAGTTATTAAATCTTGGCAACTATTTGGCAGTTTGAACTTTGAAAAAACTTGAT
>Ga0160422_10000629_pt1 | contig 21546 bp, 35 predicted proteins | sample Fk160mmetaG_FD_108192 | JGI IMG/M metagenome (GOLD analysis project Ga0160422, IMG submission 108192) | Marine microbial communities from the Central Pacific Ocean - Fk160115 60m metaG | ecosystem: Environmental > Aquatic > Marine > Oceanic > Photic zone | place: The Central Pacific Ocean...
AAGATTCCGGTTGACGAAAAGCACGAGTACCATGCTAAAATATTTGAGTTCCAACCAAAGGTTTTAGATGGCGGAAAAAACAAAGATAAATGATCATGGTGATGTGATATTCTCTGAAGAGGATGCCATTGATTTATTGTACAGCAATCCAGATTTTGATATTACCAAACTCTACTTTGAGGACATAGCAAAATACACAGAAAGTTTAAAAGAGCTTGGAGTAGATCTTCCTGTGATAAACACGGCACCAGCTAGACCGAACCTATCAGAGTTTGACAAGTTGAACTGTGAGAAATGGCACATGCCTGAGAAGTATTACCAAATAAATGTATTGCAATGGCTTTTGGATAAATGTCAAAGTGACGAAGAAAAATTTAGAGTGCAGATGGAATATGACCTCTTTGAAAAAAAGAACTTCATACGTGTGTTACAGTTCCTAATATACTTTGTTGATACTCTCAGAGCAAATAATATTGTCTGGGGAGTAGGAAGAGGCTCCAGTGTAGCAAGTTTTTGTTTGTTTTTAATTGGAGTGCATAAGATAAATCCTTTGTTGTACAATTTAGATATCACCGAATTTTTAAGATGATAAGTAATTTAAATAGGAGCATATTATTATGGTAGCAAGAGCACCCAGAAAAAAAATGTACAGAACAATGCAAGGCAGAATGATTGACATTGAAAAACTTAGAGCGGCCAACGAGAACGTACAGGCAGTTGGTAATATGAATGTGAATGCAAGAGGCGACGTTTTAGGCGCTGGTGGAAAAGTTATTACAAAAAAAGAGACTGTAATTAAGAAGTACTATGAACAACCCAAAGGAATGGTAAGTGACACTCCGGTCAGTAAACCTATGCCTGCACCAAGAAGAGAAACACCGAAACAAGTTGCAAAGCCAACTCCAAAGAAAACGGTTGCTAAACCTAAAGCAGAAGCTAAAACGAAAAAGGGCATTGAAGCCGCTCTTGACGGGCTAGAATAAATCATTTATAATACTTCTATATGGGACACATAGAAGACTTACAGAATAAAGGTTTTGGTTCTCATGGTGGAAAGCAATACACCGTCGAGAATGATATCAAACCTCTCAAAAAGCGAGTGCTTGTTTCCGACATGCAATTTGGCGCTACCAAATCCAAAGGCGGTATAATACTACTAGACGATGATGGTACGGAGGCAGGCATACACCCACGTTGGGCAAAAGTGTATGCAGTTGGAAATCAGCAGGATGATGTTAAAGTAGGACAATGGTTACTCGTGGCACATGGACGTTGGTCAAGAGCATTGAAGGTCAAAAAAGATGGCCAAGAGTTAGAAGTCAGGATGATAGATGAAAATGACATACTACTCGTATCAGACAAAGAACCAGAATTCAACAACAGGCAGGCCGGATATATCAACACAGGTGGTATGCAACAAATGAAATCATTGCCGGGCAATGACTAAAAAGATTAAACTTAGAAGGACATCGGTACCCATTGATAAACTTGTTACAATGGCAGAGTTGGGCCTAGGAGCGGTGCGTCCATTGAATAAAGAAAAAAGGAAATGGATCAATAAGCTAAAGAAACAAGATGAGGCCTTTGACCCAATATTGGTTACCCCAATCAAGGACTCTGGTTATTATTTGATGACAGACGGTTGGCACAGGGTACAGGCGGCTAAAGCCTTGAAAGAAAAAGAAATTGAAGCCATACAATTACCGGCAGATGTGGGTCTTAGCATGGCTAAAGCAAATAAAATTCTACGCGACATAGACAGAGAGTACGGACACAAATTGAAATGTAGCGACATAATCGGGCAATGGGCCTTTTATATTGATTGACAATACACAAATCACTGCTAAAATTACACAATGATTAGACGTTTTGGTTTTTGTTGCAAATGGCTCAATTCTAGATCCGAATTCGGAGGCATGAAAGTCAATGCAAAAGACAGAGAACTTAACGGCAGATCCACAACAATGCGTTGGCTCAGAGAACACAAGGACGAAGCCGAACAGCGACAGTGGGATATAATGACCCATAACACTTTGGCGGCACGTAGATTGATTCAGCGTGTTGGTTCATTGCCACCCGAAAGAAGGATGGTTCGACTAGGGAGCGAAATGTTACAAGGGTACACCGAGAAAGATTGGAAAAAATGGTGGCAGGAGCCCAGTTTACAAAAACATCTTGCAGACCTGTTTGCCCCAGTTGGTGAGATGGCCCGAACACTTGACGTAAAGGTTAGTTTCCATCCTGGGCAATTCTGTGTCCTCTCTAGCGCCACACCTGAAATCGTAGAAAGGAGCATAGAAGAATTTGAATATCATGCTGACATGGCCCGTTGGATGGGCTTTGGTAAAAGTTTCCAAGATGGTTGCAAGATAAACGTTCATATATCAGGCAGACAAGGCCCGGACGGCATAAGGAAAGCCCTACCCAGACTATCACCAGAAGCTAGAAACTTGATCACAATCGAGAATGACGAAATGGGTTGGGGCCTGGACGCAAGTCTTGAGCTAGAAAAAGATCTTGCCTTGGTGTTGGACATACATCATCACTGGATACGTGATGAGGAATATATCAGTGCCAATGATGATCGTGTTAAAAGAGTAATTGATAGTTGGCGAGGGCAGAGGCCAACCTTGCATTATTCTTATTCTAGAGATGAACATCTTGCTGTTGCAAACCTAGGTGACAAAACCCATACCCAAATGCACGATATTAAGATGTTACTTGAACGTGGTTGTAAAAAACAAAAACTGAGGGCACACTCCGATCTGTTACCAAACCCTGCAGTGAATGATTGGGCTTTAAGTTTTTCCGAAAACTTCGATATACAAACAGAGGCCAAAGGTAAAAACATGGCGCAGGAACAATTATATAGACAAGCCAAAGAAAATTCTATAATATAATATTGATGAAAAAATTTATAAGGTGGGTTAGCTTGATCCCCCTACTACACGCACCAGCATATTTTCTTGCTATTGTGGGTGGCATTCTGCTAATATTAACATTCGTATTATGAAAGATCTTTGGGTAGAAAAATATAGACCAAAAACATTGAAAGAATATGTTGTCAGAGATGAGGCACAACGTAACCAGATTCAAGCCTGGATCAACGACAAAGCGATTCCACATCTGTTGTTAAGTGGTGCTCCAGGGGTTGGTAAGACCACACTAGCAAAAGTTTTGTTTGCCGAACTTGACGTAAGCAGTTATGACGTACTAGAAATAAATGCTTCAAGAGAAAATTCGGTAGATACCGTCAGAGAAAAAATTAATTCATTTGTGCAAATCATGCCATTTGGCGCATACAAATACGTGTTGCTAGATGAAGCAGATTACATGAGTCCGAACGGACAAGCGGCACTGCGTGGTGTAATGGAGATGTATCATACGTCTGCAAGATTTATTTTAACTTGCAACTATCCAAACAGAGTTATTCCAGCACTACACAGCAGGTGTCAAGGGTTCCACATGGAAACAATTGACAAGACAGAATTCACGGCAAGGGCGTGTGAGATACTGATACAAGAAGGAGTAACGCCAGATATAGAAGTGCTTGACACTTATGTAAAAGCATCTTACCCAGATCTTAGAAAGTGTATCAACATGCTACAACAAAATGTCAGAGACAACAAATTGCAACCACCAGCAAGTGGCGATTCAGGGCAACAAGATTATAGACTGAAAATGGTAGACTTGTTTAAGCAAGGCAAAATACAAGAAGCAAGAAAACTTGTTTGTGCTCAGGCTAGACCAGAGGAGTGCGAAGAGATATACAGATGGTTGTATGACAACTTAGATATAATATCCAAAGACGAGGATGCACAAGACAAAGCAGTTCTAATTATAAAACAAGGATTAGTTGATCACTCTTTTGTTGCAGACCCTGAGATAAATTTAGCCAGTGTTATGATAAAACTGGCAAGACTAGGCAATGGGCAGTAAACATAATAAAAAAAGATTTTTGATTATAAATTACAGTATAAACGCAAAAGGCGGTTATGACGAACTTGTAGAATTGTCTAAGAAAAAATGTGGGCCAGGAAAAATACTTAAATCTGGAGTGGTTTTAGATTTAATTAATGAAGAAGTACTAAAGTGTGAGGTGCCTGGACAACCTAATTTAGCCAACCATATTTCGTATTCTACTTTATATAAACATTTTTATAAGGCATACGGAAGTGTATTAGATAAGTTCTTAAAATAATTAATTTCCGTACATTCGTCTAAGCATGGCCAACTGCCGCATCTTCCAGAGTCTAGCTAAAACTCTACGTCTTCTCCTATCCTTTTGTTTCCTTATTTTTAACCAATGTTGATTCAGAACGTACAGTTTTACTCTCTTGTCGTACACTCTCTGTTTTCGCATGGCTTTCCATAATTTTCGTTGATATAATGGTCGTAGTTGTAGGCCGCTCAAAAATAGCATAAAGCTCCTCGTAGGTTGTTTTGTTGTGATTCTATGTGTCTATGTATTCGACTCATGTACAAATACTTAACTGTTAAAACAGCCAATAACAGTGCATATATTTGTGACTCAAAATTTATCATAAATAAGAATTACTATGCATGATGTACTAGATATAATCAAAAATGTTCAAACCTTATACGGAGTAGGCCCAACACTAGGCATATTAAAAGACTTCGAAAGGGTAATTGATGACTTAGATGTATACGTATTCAAGAATTGGGAAGACGGAGAACTGCTATCAGGACCTATAGATTCAAGACACTTTGTCACATGTTCTTTTATGTGGCCAATAGACAAAATGCCTGACCCAGCTGGTGGCAAAAGATTATTGGACAAAGGCTGTAAAGTGACCTATAAAAAAGACGAATTGTTAAAGCCTAGAGAAATTAAGTCACCTGAAGATTATAGACCAGGCACAGTAAAGGGTAAAATAGACGCCCATCCTATTTGGGTGGTAGAGATTAAAATGCCTAAACAATTAATTGGCAACATGAAGCACGGTGAGGACGAAATAGATTCCACAGATGCCAAAGACGAAACATCCACAGGACTAGGAAATGATATTAGTTAATGAAGGCCTTAAGGCCGGTGATCTTGAAGGAGTGGTTGAAAAACGTTTCTCTGTTGATCAATACAAATCGAAAATGGGAGATGACAAGAACATCCTCGTGTTAGGATTCGTGGTTGACGGACAAGCCCCGGCAAGAGACCTAGAAAGATTTGCAGAAGTTGGTTACAAGAGTGTGCTTGATGCTGATGCTACACCTGGCACTCTCGAGGATGGAAAACACAGAGTTTTCATAGAATTTGCGAGAACTCCCGAAGTGGTGCCACAAATCATATCTTTTTTAGAAGACCTAAAAAAATTAACAAACATAGTAGAATTTGAATACACATATCACAAAGGAGAAAATCCAACAGTGGCGTCAATAGCTACCATGGGGGAAGGTATTCCAACAACGCCTGAAGCTTATGAACAGAGGATTAATGAGATGAAAGTTGATGAAGCCAAAAATTTCTTTGACAAATATGACATGATGGAATGTAAGATATCCGAGAATATCTTAACCGTAAGAAAGACAGGCGCAGGACATGATTTACATTTTGAATTACATAAGTTTGGACCAACCAATGAAATAATGAAAGAAGCCAAAGCATTTAAATTAGACATGGATGCGATTGCAGAATGCACACACTTAACAAAATATTTTGGACCATACAACATAACAAAAACAAACGAGGACCAATTTATCTTCACTAAAGGTGACCAATCAGCACTCTTAAGTAAAAAAGGCTGGTAATAATAATATACGCACATATTGATAAATAAGTTTATGAGATTAAGTGCGAACTTCACATTGGCAGAATTTACAAAAAGCCAAACTGCCACAAGAAAAGGCCTGGACAACACACCAAATGATGATCACCTGACTAGTGCTAAATCTTTATTTGCAAATGTGGTTCAGCCTGTAAGAGATCACTTTGGAGTCACTGTAATTAATTCAGGGTACAGGGGACCAGCACTCAACGAAGCAGTGGGAGGTTCAAGTAATTCACAGCACTGTAAAGGCGAAGCCGTTGACATAGAATGTCCAGGTGTGCCAAACTATGATGTGGCACAATGGATGGAACAAAATTTAGACTTCGACCAATTGATTTTAGAATTTTACACTCCGGGTATACCTGATTCGGGCTGGGTGCATGTATCATACAAGACAGAAGGCAATCGTAAAAGTGTTTTGACCGCAATGAAGGAAAATGGCAAAACTGTTTACAAGCCTGGTCTCATACAATAAATACGTATATTATGTTTTCAAGCATTCGAATGATATTTGCAGTACTTCTGATTACAGGCATAGCCGGTGCAGGTATGTACGTGATGAAATTACGAGCAGACAACGCCACACTTAAAGCCAATCAAATTAAACTAGAGACAGCGGTTGCAGAGCAGACAAAAGTGCTTGAACAACAGAAAGCAGACTTCGCCGCAATAATGGAAAGCAACAAGAAACTGAACGTGCTTATTAATACGTTCAAAAAAGACCTAGATGACCTTGATAAAAGGTTCACAAAGAAAAACAGAGACATAGGAAAATTAGCCATCAACAGAACCGCGGCGATTGAGAGAATTATAAACAAAGGTGGGAACAATGCCGCCAGATGTATTGAATTGGCGTCAGGTGCCGAACACACAGAAGAAGAATTGAAAGCAACAAAGAAGACGGATATAAATCCGGAGTGCCCGGCACTGGCAAATCCGAATTATGTACACTATGAATAAAATTATCAATTGGCACAAGGCATGGTGTGAGAAATGGAGGCAAACAATGAAGATGTCGCACTATGGAACATATTGGGTATCATTTTTTAAAGGTGTAATTCTTGTACTGCTTATACTAGCACTTACAGGATGTAGCATAGGCGGTGAAAAGAAAATTAAAATATTTTCAGTCGAGAAGCCAAGGGAGAAACTAAACTACGAGATGCCGACTCCATTACAGATGGAGGAGATAAAATGGATAATTATCACGAGCAATAATGCTGATGAAGTATTCAAAAGACTAGAAGATGCCGGCATAGATCCCGTATTGTTTGGAATTACAGACAAGGACTTTCAGGTACTTGCCCGAAACTTTGCCCAGATCAGACAAAAACTTCAGGAGACCAACAACCTGCTTGAAGAATACAAGAAGTACTACGAAGACTCTGGTAATAATCAATAAATACTACTATTATGAAAATCAGCGATAGCACATCAATTTCGATGCCAATGCGAAACCTTATTTCTATAGTGGCCGCAGTCGCGGTGGGCGTATGGGCGTACTTTGGCGTGATTGAAAGGTTGAATAAACTAGAAACACAATCAGTTCTATTAGAAAAAGACATGACTGCTGAGGATGAAAGACTACATAATGAAGTCACAAAAAACACAGACTTTAGGATCAGATATCCAAGAGGTGAATTAGGACAAAGTTCACAGGACATAGAACAGTTTATGTTGATTGAGGATCTTTATAAATCAGTCGAAAGGATGCAGAAACATCTTGATGACATGGCTGATAACAAGGTCAACATCGAGTTTTTGAAAGAGCAGATGGAGAAAGCACAGGATTCTATCGAAAAATTAAAAGACGCTGATAGAGAGATCGTTTACAAGAACGGAAACTAATGATAGAGACAGTTGTAGCCTTATTGATGTTCGTGAATGGTGAGATAAAAGAACACAGAATCCAAGACAGTATGGCACTTTGTTTGAGAGGTAAACGTACAGCAGAAAGAAATTACAGTCCAAATGTAAAGTATCAATGTTGGAAAGGCAAAGGCAAGATTGAAATATACATGGGCGAGAAATCAATAAAAGCAATAATATTAGAATAGTATGTGGACCTACAGAGCAAAAGTGATCAGAGTCGTAGACGGTGACACCGTTGACGTGGACATAGACCTAGGTTTCGGCATCTGGCAAAAGAACGAGCGTGTGCGGATAATGGGCATAGACACCCCAGAATCAAGAACAAGAGACAAAATTGAGAAGAAGTTTGGGTTAGCCAGTAAGGCAATGTTAAAAAGGGTATTAGGTAAAAACACTGTTTTGAAAACAACCATCAACAAAAAAGGTGTTGACATGAAGGGTAAGTTTGGCAGAGTTCTCGGAGACTTTTTGTACAAGGGTAAACCTGTGTCAAAACTTATGTGTCGAGAAGGTTTTGCGGTGCCTTACTTTGGTGGGAATAAAGCAAAACTAAAAGCCAAGCACATGGCCAACAGGAGAAAACTTATAAAAGCAGGAACCGTTCAAGGCGACATTGAATAAATACGCATATAATAGAGGATAATAAAATGGAACTAATTTTAACACTTGCAATGAAATTTTGGCAATGGACGATATTGATCGCTATTGTAATAATCGGAGCAATCATAAACTTCACAGATAAAAGAAAGAAACCAAATTTGAAATTCAACTTTAAAGGTTTCCCAGAATTAAAACCTATACAAATTAAAACAAAAGGCAAAGGCTTCTGGAAAGGCATCGCGATGTGGTTGCTATCAACAAGGAACTGGAAACTTACAAAAGACTGGAAATACAACATAGACGGAACAGAATATGTTATTCCGGAAGGATTCATATTTGATGGTGCAAGTATCCCTAAATTTCTAAGAACCTTCTTTTCACCAGTAGGAGTTTTATTAATTGGTGGTTTGGTTCATGATTACGCATACAAATATAAGACGTTACTTGAAGTAAACAAGAAAAAAACAATGGGAGAACTATCTCAGAAAAGAGCCGATGAAATTTTTAGAGATATCAATATAGTTGTAAATGGTTTCTATTCCATGAACTATCTGGCATATTGGGCACTAAGGATTGGTGGCTTTGTTGCTTGGAACGGTCATAGGAAAAGAGACAACAAAATACCGGAGTTAAAATAATGGCAGAATTAAAAGAAGACAAATTAATTGTAAAAAAAGAAAGCATGGTTAAAAAAAGTGCCAAAGATGGTTGGGAACTGATCAAAATTATTTGGGTGTTCTTAAGAGATGAACTTCCTCAATTTTTATCCAACTGGAGAACTGTGCCAAGATTAATGATGGTGCTTTATGGAATAGCATTCTATCAGACAATGACTTGGTTTATGGCCTTGGAGAATCCTAATAACGCACAGGCTGGATTTGTGTCGGTAGTAGTTGGTGCTGGAGCGGCCTGGTTCGGACTTTACGTCAACGGTAAAAAGACAGACATCAAGAAATAATTACCACGCATTGACAGATCATCGATCTGTTATACAATATACTAAATGAAAAATTATTATGACATACTAGGTGTGTCTGAAGATGCTTCTTCTGACCAGATAAAAAAAGCATTTAAAGATATTGCTAAGAAAGAACACCCCGACAGAGGTGGTAATGAAGCCAGATTTAAAGAGGCCAATGAGGCATACGACACACTGAAAAATTCACAGAAGAGGCATGACTATGATACCATGCGTAAATTTGGTGGAACCAAAGGTGGTGATCACCCCTTCTTCAATGAAGATATATTCGGAGACTTTTTTTCAGGGTTTGGTGGTGACAGTGGAGGATTTAGTTTCAATTTTGGTAGAGACGCAAACCAAGGAAGTTTTAGAAACTTTAGACAGCAACCACGTGGCAATCGGAATGTTCAGGTAAGAATGGCAATAAGCATTAAAGAGGCAATGATGCATAATGAAAAAACTATCAACTATAAGTTGCCATCTGGAAGAGAAGAATTTGCAAATGTTAAGATCCCTGCGGGTGTGCAACACGGGGTTACTTTCAAATTTTCTGGCATGGGGGACGATTCCATTAAAAATATGCCACGCGGCGACCTAATGGTCATTATGAGTGTGTTGGATTCTGATGGCTACACACGTAAAGGTAATGACCTTTATACGGACAAAACTATAGACTGCTTTCAAGCGATACGAGGGCACAACTTCAACCTAAACACACTAGATGATAAAATAATTAATGTTAAAGTTCCGGCAGGCACACAACCAGGAACAATATTATCAGTCAGGGGACAAGGTATGCCTGTGCATAAAACAATAGGAATAAGGGGTAATCTATTTGTAAAGATACACATATTGATTCCACAACTGTCGGCCGCGGACTTGAAAAAGATAAAGGATTTATAATGATACAGATATTTCAATACCCACATGAAACTTTATTACAAAAAAGTTCCGAATGGAAACACGGAGATGCGATAGAAGGTTATAGCGACATAGAAAAATTTGAGAATGATTACATCAAACTCATGTTAGATGAGAACGGAATGGGACTGGCGGCAAATCAAATAGGAATTACCAAAAGATTTTTTGCTATGGGACACGAAACATTTGACACATTTCAAAAACATGCTATAATTTGGAATCCTAGGCTTATTTCTCAAAGTGAAGAACAGGTGGTTGATGTTGAAGGATGTTTAAGTTTTAAGGGAATATGGCTGAAAGTAAAAAGGCCAAGGAAAGTAGAAGTACAATATGAAACAACACAAGGACAAACAAAATTTGCAGAGCTCGACGGAATGGAATCAAAGTGTTTCCAGCATGAACTCGATCACCTTAATGGTATTACGTTTAATCAAAGAGTCTCAAAGTTACGTTGGGACATGGCAAAAAAAGGATAAAGAATGTTAGAAGCGAACGAAGGACTAGAAAATATATTTGAAAATGCTTTAAAGGAAGCAGAGAAAAGAAAGCACGAGTACGTTACAATAGAACATGTGTTACTATCGCTCATTAAAGATGAAGGAATAGGAACTGTACTACATGATTTCAAGATACAAGTAGGTGCATTAATAAAAGATGTTGAAGATTATTTAGATACTAAATGTAATGACATAGTATCAAAAAGCAAAGAGCCAATTACACCAAGAAAAACTGCATCATTAGAAAGACTAATGAATAGAGCATTCACACAGGCTTTATTTCAAGGTAGACAGGATGTCAGCTCGATAGATATTCTAATATCCATATTTTCTGAAAAGAAAAGTTATGCGGCATTTTTCCTAAAAAAACATCAAGTAAACAAACAGGATCTGATCGACCTTGTATCCACGGAAACTATACTTGATGATGGAATGTCAGCAATGGGCGGACCACAAGCAGGTGGCCCAGAACAAAAATTAAGACCTAATCAAGCTGATAGAATATTGAAAACATATTGTGAAAATCTAAATCAAAAATACTTTGATAAGAAGATAGATCCTGTTATAGGCAGAGTTCAAGAAACAGAGGACTTGAAACAAATACTGGCACGTAGAAATAAAAACAATGTTTTGATTGTAGGAGATCCAGGTGTTGGTAAAACAGCGGTAGTAGAAGGACTTGCAAGAAGAATAGCAAAAAACAAAGACGATGTACCAGAATACCTGAAAGATCATATTGTTTGGAGTCTTGATGTAAATTCATTGATTGCTGGATCCAAATTTAGAGGAGACTTTGAAGAAAGATTGAAACTTATTGTAAACGCACTTGACCAAAAAGGCAAATCTATCTTGTTCATAGACGAAGCACACATGATTGTGGGTGCAGGTGCAACAGGACAAGGCAATCAAATGGATATGGCTAACATGCTTAAACCTGCCCTTTTAAAAGGCACAATTAAAGTGCTGGCTTCTACAACATGGGAAGAGTATAGAAAGTATTTTGAAAAGGATAGAGCTTTGATGAGACGTTTCCAAAGATTACAAGTTGGTGAGCCAACTAAAGAAACTGCAATTAAAATACTTAAAGGAGTAAAACAATATTACGAAAAATTTCACAAATGTACAATTACAGATGAGGCCTGTGAGGATGCTGTAGATTATTCAACAAAATTTATAGCTGATAAAAAATTACCTGACAAGGCTATAGATGTTCTTGACGTGGCGTGTGCTAGATTAAGATTAAACGGCGTGAAAGATGGCAAAATAGATCATGATGAGATTATACATGAAATAAGCACAATGACTGGCATAAGCATAGAACAGCTATCGCAAAAACAAGCAAGTAATTTGAAAACACTGGAAGAAAAAATGAAGTTACAGGTGTTTGGACAGGACAAAGCAATAAACACTATAACAGACAAGATATTAGTTGCGAGGGCAGGACTGAAAAGTTTAACAAAACCAGTTGGATCGTTTCTCTTTTTAGGACCAACAGGTTGTGGTAAAACAGAAACTGCGAGGCAACTTGCTAAAACACTAGGTGTTGAATTGATAAGATTTGATATGTCAGAGTATCAAGAAAAACATTCTATTGCAAAATTAATTGGCTCGCCGCCGGGATATGTTGGATATGAGGATTCTAATATGGGTGGAGGTATGTTTATCAACGAAGTCGAGAAAAATCCACACGCAGTTGTACTATTTGACGAAGTTGAAAAAGCACATCGAGATGTGTCAAATATGTTATTACAGGTCATGGATTACGGTACAGTGACTGGATCGAATGGTAAAAAAGCTGACTGCAGAAACATCACATTGATAATGACATCCAATTTAGGGGCAGAAGAAAATGAAAGAAACAACATAGGATTCGGGAAAAGTGAAAGAACCGGAGAAGACGATAAAGCAATGAAGAAATTTTTCCCTCCGGAGTTTAGAAATAGATTAGATGCAGTAATTAAATTCGATAAGTTAGGCAAAGAGACCATGAAGTCTGTGGTTAAAAAATTCTTGCTAGAACTAAACACAATGACTATTGAAAAAGACGTAGAAGTCAACGCAACGGATGACGCTATAGAATTCCTAATGAAAAAAGGATTTAATGCCAAACTAGGTGCTAGACCTTTACAACGGGTGATTGACGATGAGATTAAAAAGCCATTATCAAAGATGATGCTGTTTGGAGAACTTACAGAAGGTGGTATGGTAGAAGTTGGATTAACAGATGATGTTGCTCCTAAACTTACAGTCAATTTCAAAGCAAAAAAGGAGCCTAAAATCGTAGAGCCCGTTAAAGCTAAGATCTCTGATGAGAAAAAATCATAATAGACTTTACTACGGTCGATTCAGACACAAGACAGTGTTTAAGATGCCCGGCAGTTTGATTTTCTTTCCTACAACAGACGAGCATTTAATTACAATAAAAGAGAGACATCCAAACACGCCTAACATAAACTTTCTGGCTGATTTCATAATGAGTAATAGACAAAAAATAAAATTTAGATTCCAAGACAGAAGGTCAATGTTTTATACAGATAAAAAATTAGCACAACAGCTAATAAACAAACTTTGGGATTTTTGGATAGGTTATGAAACAGTTGATCCAAAACACGGTAAACTTGGCGAGAATATTATAGGTTGTACTAGATTACCTCACGGCAAATACCATTATCAAGTTCATTTGAAAAAAGATGCACATTTACATATCACCAGTGCCCAAAAGGACAATTTAAGAGAATTTATTGAACGCAATGTCGATCATTGTCTGGTGCCAGGTTATGCCATACTAGATTATTTAGAAGACAGGTGTCCGTATTGTTTTGGTGGTTATTTTTATGTAACAAAAGAACAATTCATTACTCCAATATACATGATGGCGCAAGAAGCAATAGATAAAGTGATTCAATTTAGAAAGGTAAAAAAAAATGGAAGCGATAAAAAAACTACGAGATAAAAAAATATTCAATGATCAAAGCATTGTTGAAAGCATGATACAAAAGAATTGGATGGGCTCACCTGTTATTAAGAGGAGTCTTCTGCGTGTTAGGAAGATAAACGAAAACGATTGTGTGTGCGAGGAATTGGGAGAAGCTGACGGTAAGGCATATAAAATAAAATATATAAACATCCTCACTGTGGATGGACAAGAACCAAACGAACTGGCCGCGGTGTACGGACTTGGTCCAAAAACTGCAAGATTCAAGAGGCGCAACAGCGAATAAATATTCGCAATGGCGTTCAGTAATTTTATAAAACCTATTACAGTATCACAAACAACGGGAGCATCAGAAGTATCCTGGAATCTTGACGTAGACGGTTGTAGCACCACTGAACCACTTACTTCTTTTAATTCTAAGTCCACTGGACTGTTAACTTACTCAGGTTACAATATTTCTTCTATACCTTCGGTAAAGTCAGACGGTTCTACTGCCACAACAATAGACGGAATAGAATGTAAAATTATCTGCAATAAAGATGCCAGGATTGTAGATAACGTTATACAATTGGCACAAGGTGGCACTTTGATCGGCAGTAATAAAGCAAGTTTAACAACAGGCGAAGTTCATACTTACGGCTCTAGCACAGATCTTTGGGGGACGAGTTTGACCTATGCTGATCTATCCTCATTACAAGTGAGCGTAAAATATACATCTGGTTCTATACCTCACAGAGATACCTGTTATGTGTATTCGGTACATCTTAAAATACATTACTCTTAGACAATAAATAGTAGTATGGCACAGAAAAGCGACACAATACTAGCGTCAAAATCGCACATAGCAAATGTAACTGGTTCGGATATCAGTTTTACAGCCACAGGCACAGAATTTAAAATATCATCCACTAGCACCAGTTTGGCAGGATTTAATGACAGAGATCTGATTACTGTAACCAACACTACCAACAATAACAAAACTTTCACTGTGAAATCGAAAGTGTCAGCAAATGAATTACTGGTAGAAGAAACTGTAACCACTGAAACTTCCGATGGGTCAACAGATACTATCCTTGACCACACAGGATTTGTAAGTGCTAAAGTAAAAGGTGATGGATACTATTCAAGACCAGATGGTGTACACACGGTGGCCTACCAAGTCAACGCAACAATGACCGGATCAATTAAAATGCAGGGCTCATTGGCAACGACTCCGACAGAAGATGACTTCTTTGATATTTCGGGCACTACATTCACAGCAGACCAAAGCACTCTAATTTCTACGGCGAATTTCACAGGAAATTTTGTTTGGATCAGAGCAAAAGCCACATCAGTCACAGACGGCACAATAAGTTCCATATTAGTCAACTCTTAAGCCAGATCAACTTGGTTGACAAAAACCTTAATTGTAGTACAATAATACTATGACAGACAATGACTTAGAACAGATACAAACAGTAGATGTTAAGATCACAGCGGAATCTATAGATGCCCATGTAATTTGCCTCAGGGAGAACGGTTACAAGGTTATAAAAAGATCATCTGCATACACACATTATCTATTGTCATTCTTAATAGGTGCTACCATCATAGGCAGTATTTTACAGTAATACAAAAAGTAAAATAATTAATAAGCATGGATCAAATACTTGATAAAAAATTACAACAGAATTACGAAGCAGGATTCACCACAGATGTACAATCTGAGACACTACCTCCAGGTCTCAACGAGGATGTCATACGTAAGATCAGTAAAATCAAGGAAGAGCCAGAGTGGTTATTAGAATTTAGGCTTAGGGCATACGACCGATGGAAAATATTGAAACAGCCTGATTGGTCAAATTTAGAAATAAATCCAATCGACTACCAAAAAATAAGTTATTATTCTGCTCCAAAGAAAGGACCAGCAAGTTATGACGAAGTGGATCCTGAGATAAAAAAGGACTTTGAAAAACTAGGAATACCATTAAATGAGAGGGCGGCACTGGCAGGCGTGGCTGTTGATGCCGTATTTGACAGTGTATCTGTGGCAACAACGTTCCAAAAGGATCTTGAAAAGCAAGGAATTATATTTTGCAGTTTTAGTGAAGCAGTTAAAAAATGTCCCGAACTAGTAAGGAAATATTTAGGCAGTGTAATACCAATCAGTGATCATTCATTCGCCGCTCTTAACAGTGCAGTGTTCACGGATGGATCTTTCGTGTACATTCCGCCTAACACTAGATGCCCTATGGAATTGTCAACTTACTTTAGAATCAATGCGGCCAACACAGGACAATTTGAAAGAACACTAATCATAGCAGACAAGGGCAGTTATGTAAGTTACCTGGAAGGATGCACGGCTCCGATGAGGGATGAAAACCAATTACACGCGGCCAATGTAGAATTGGTTGCATTAGATGACGCGGAAATAAAATATTCAACAATACAGAATTGGTACCCTGGAGATCCTGTTACAGGCAAAGGAGGCATATACAATTTTGTAACAAAGCGAGGCAAATGCAAAGGTAAAAATTCAAAGATCACCTGGACACAGTTCGAAACCGGATCAAGGCTGACATGGAAATATCCAAGTTGTATTTTGCTAGGTGACAACAGTGTAGGTGAATTTTTCAGTGTGGCCTTAACAAATGGAATGCAACAGGCAGACACTGGTACTAAGATGATACACATAGGAAAAAATACAAAAAGCACAATTATATCAAAAGGAATAAGTGCAGGCAAAAGTCATAACACATATCGTGGAGAGGTTAAAATAATGGCAAGAGCAGACAACTCAGTAAACTATACATCTTGTGATTCTCTAATGATGGGTAGTCAATGCAAGGCATCAACAATTCCTTACATCATAAACAAAAACAATACAGCCAATGTAAACCATGAGGCTACAACAAGTAAACTTGATGAGGAACAGTTGTTCTATGCCATGCAAAGAGGAATAAACCAAGAAGACAGTGTGAATATGATAGTGTCTGGCTTCTGTAAAGATGTTTTTCAGAAACTACCGTTAGAATTTGCAGTTGAAGCCAACAAGTTGCTAGAAGTTAGCATGGAGGGATCAGTAGGATGATGGAAAAAATAACAATTACCTGCTCCAATAATGGTAAAACAAAAGAAGCAGAAGTGGTTAATAAGAATGACAAGTATCTTAAGGTTGTATTGCCCGGTACTCAGATAGTGATTGAGCTATTCAGAGATGCCGTAAATATTCCATATACAGGAAGAACAGCTGGATTAGAGTTTGAATGGCGACCGAAAAACTAAAATTTAAATTAGAACTTTTTGCAACTATGTGGGATAAGCCACCACATGTGGAAATTTTGATTGGCGACCAAACATATTACAAAGGTGATATTACAGGCTCTGAAGAAAAACCTGACATTTTTCAATTCGAAAAAGAGCTGACCGAAGGAGAAATATACAATCTTATTATTCAAAGAACTGGAAAAACACCATCCCAGACTATAATCAACGAGAAAGGTGATATACTTAAAGACCAATTAGTTAATATTAAAAGGATTGAAATAGACGAAATAGATATAGGTGGCTTGGTCTATGATGGTGTTTACACTCCACAATATCCGGAACCATGGGCCACACAGCAAAAAGATGCAGGGATAGAACTTCAAGAATCATTTAAAAATGTTACTCAGTTGGGACACAACGGAACGTGGCAGTTCACGTTTCAATCACCTTTTTATATGTGGCTTCTAGAGAACTTGTATTAATATAAATATGCTTATATGAGAGCATCACAATTCATCAAAGAAAATATAGACTCGGACGCAGTAAACGAGCTAGATACTTACATCATGAATAATGAAACACTGTATCGAAGACGCTTCATGCCTATTATATCAAACATCAAAAGAAAACTGGCCAGGAATGTTTATGATCATGAAAAGGCACAAACACTTTGGATGTATCTCATAGATGATGCGGCAAAGGAATACGTAAAAGAATTTGGGTCGCGACAGGATGACGTGGCCAACATGTTTCCAAAAGAAACTAGACAACAAGTAGCAAAGATTATATCTGCTAGAGAATTAGAAAACATTAAACAAGGCGAATACGATGTACCTAAGGGAACTGTTTCTTAGGGAGGACGATCGTTCAACAGCGGTTTTTGCCTTTGGCCGATTCAATCCACCCACAATAGGACACCAAAAATTACTAGACAAACTAGAGTCGATGGCTCAGCAGGTCAATGGCAAAGCATTTCTTTTCCTGTCGCACAAACAAAATAATAAAACAGATCCACTTACCCATAAAGAAAAAACAGATTACTTAAAAATATTCTATCCTAATTTAGCAATCGGTGACCCAGCCGTAAAAACAATTATCCAAGCATTACAAAAAATCCAAGCCGAGGGAAGGACTAGGATTGTAATGGTTGCAGGATCAGATAGGGTGTCCGAATTCCAAAAATTACTAAATCAATATAATGGTAAACCTGACAAGGCGGGAAATGATTTATACAAGTTTGATTCCATAGACGTGGTAAGTGCCGGTGAGCGAGATCCTGATCAAGAAGGTGCCTCAGGCGCTTCGGCATCCAAGGCAAGAGAACTTGCTAACAAAGGGCAAGAACATGAATTTAGTAAAATTATAATGGGTGGCAATACTGGAAAAAAATTGTACAATATCATACAAGACAGACTCGGTAAGCAGATTGACGAAAACAACAAGAAGTTGTATAATGAAGATATGGAAAATGCTAAACCAACAGTTTATCTGGACATGGACGGGGTACTCGCAGACTTCTTTGGTGGTGTGGAAAAAATGTACGGTGTGGATCATTGGAAACAATTGACTAATGACAAAACAAAAGATTTAAAAAAGGAAGTCATCGATAGAATAACAGGCACAGACTTTTTTGCTACTTTGCCCAAATTCACATCTGCAGATGAATTAATAGACATAGTCAAAAAATTCACTGGAGGTAAATTTAGTATTAATACATCACCTTTACGAGGTGATCATGAGAACTCGGGCAAATACAAAAAGCTATGGATATCTAACAACATTGAGCAACCAGAAGACATTATAGTGACAGGACGTAAAGAATCATACGCGAAAGACAAAGGTACAGGGACTCCAAACATTCTAATAGACGACAGGCCAGTCAACATACAAAAATGGCAAGCCGCAGGTGGATATGGAATACTGTATCAGGCAAACAGGGATTCACTAGACAAAGTAAAGAAAGGACTAGAAGAATATGGCAAAGTACAGCGGGATCAATAGACCATACGCGGCCGGGGAAATTGAAAAGACTCCACAGGAAAAACAGCGAGAGCTTGACGAGAAAATGAAAGCATTCTTGGCAAAGGGCGGTAAGGTTGAAAAAGTAAAAGCTCATAAACCTACAAAGCAACAACTTAAAGATTGGACAATTTAGTGGACGAACTTGAAAGAATCAAACAGTTAGCAGGTGTGGATAAACTTCCAGCAGAAGACTCAATGGGAGAAAATTTGTCCTATACAGGCTCCGAAAAAGCCCAATATCAAAGAAAACATGGGATACAACCAGGAACAGATCAATGGTTCCGTTTATGGTTTGCAAGACCTAAACTCACTGGTGAAAACCCAATGCCCAAAAACAAATAAATACTCGCAATATGCGAGCCTTAGAATTTTTAGAAACAAAATGCCCTAGAACACGAGCAAAGGAATGTTCTTGTGAAAAGGTAAAAAGTATAACAGAGTCTGAGCAAACAACGGTAGCTCAGTGTATGCTTGAACACTCAGACACTGTAAAGGGCACTATTTTGCTTATACAGGCACCAGGAACACCAACACTAATCAAAGGCACTATCACAGGATTAGAACCAGGATTACACGGCTTCCACATACATGAGTTTGGTGACATGAGCAAAGGCTGTAAGTCAATGGGAGGACACTACAACCCTGATGGTGTTGACCATGGAGACATTGAAAAAGGACACGTGGGTGATCTAGGTAATGTTTTAGCTGATGAGTCGGGAGTAGCCAAATTTAGTATAACCGCAAAACGTGTTGATTTACTTGGTGAACGTTCCGTGATTGGCAGAGGACTAGTAATACACGCCGACGAGGATGATCTTGGAAAAGGTGGTGACGCAGAAAGCCTAAAGACAGGAAACGCAGGTGACAGATTGGCCTGTGGAGTGATAGTGGCTAGGTCTGAAGAGATAGTGGAGGCACATGGTGGCAAACACACCACCACTGGAAGAAGCATGACCAAAGGCGAGATGAGCAAAAGGGAGAAGATTGTCAAAGGAATGAAAAAAGACAAGGCAGGTTTCAAAAAGAGATATGGCAAAGACGCAGAAGCAGTGATGTATGCCACAGCAACAAAGCAGGCGATGAAGTAATGAAATTTTTAATTTTCAATGGTAGCTTAAAACCTGACGGAGAATCAAACACATTTGCGGTTTGTAAAATGGCACAACTGGCGTTTGAAAAATTAGGACACAGTTGTGAGATCGTAACTATGCGTGAACTAGACTATGAAGGTTCGACAGATGATGTCAACGATGATCTTAAACCTTACATAATGAAAATGTTCAACATGGATGGTGTGATATTTGCAACACCAATATGGTGGGGAACACACAGTTGTCACATACAGGCCATGCTTGAGAGATTAGACTTCATATACAGTTGGGCTAAAGACAACAAGTATCAACCTTTCTACAATAAGGTTTTTGGAACATTAGTGTCAGGTGGGGGAGATGGATTCCAACACATTCACGGAGTATTGTATTCCGCGGCAAGTAACTTTGGTTTCACGGTGCCACCACAGTGTAACATAGAATCAAAAGCACAGGGCATAGATGAAATCAAGGACGATGAAGACACTTTAAACCAAGTTAAGAATTGCACAATAAACATGGTGACATGGGCAAGTATACTCAAAGCGGCACAACCCAATAAAAACGCCAGACATGGATCTGTAGATATCAACGAGAGTATGAACGAAACAGATTGGAATAAATTAAGACAGGCAGACGCAGTGATGCCTTATCTCTATGACAGTCCAGAATTAAGAGCAAAGGGAGAAAAACCAAATCCTAGAGAACCAAACATCATAACATCAGTGAATCTAAAAGAGCCACGTAGACCTGGTGACAGATTAACACCGCTGTACACAATGGGTAAAGCGGCATGGCAAAAATACATGGATGATGCTTGGACAAAAATTAAACAAAATGCCGCGGCAGGTGATCCAGGTGCCAAGGAAAAGTTTGATCAAATTAAACAGGCGGCCGCAGATGCCGGCATGCCAATAATGGAAGGCAAGAGGATACCACGTAAAAAAGGACAAAAGAGAAAAAGTAAAAAACACAGTGATTTATACACCGACGAAGATCCAAAAGGCACAATACACGGATTAGGATTTAAAGACGAGGCCACAGCAAGGTCAAGTGTGGCCAAGATTAGAAAGAGTGGTAGATCACACGCACACAAAATACAGGCGGCTGTTGCTATGGAACAGAGAGCAAGAGCGGCAGGCAAGTCAGGCCCAGCGGCGATCTACAGGAAATACATCAACTCGATGAAGAAGAAAACAAAGGCCAAGAACAAGAAGAAATGAAGATTCGTGAGATCACAGAATATATAAGATCATACGTTCATCCGGACGTAGAAAAGCAATTAAAAAAATACGAAAAACGTGCCACAAAGAGGGCAAGGATGGGATATGCACCTGGATACATGAGCTATCCTTATAGGGTTAGTAAGGAAACAAAAGAGGCACCTCCTGGAACGTATTTCACAAAGACAGGCAACCTTGTTAAGGGCAGACTAACAAAAGCCGCAAAAGAAAGAGGTGCAAGACAGACAGATCCAAAGGACAATCAAAGATCTAAAGTGCCACCAGTTACACAGAGGAACGAAGGAAAAAAGTGGAGCAAGAAATATAAGAAATCAATTAATTGTAACAACCCTAAAGGCTTCTCGCAGAAGGCCCACTGTGCTGGAAGGAAAAAG
>Ga0160422_10000630_pt1 | contig 21518 bp, 19 predicted proteins | sample Fk160mmetaG_FD_108192 | JGI IMG/M metagenome (GOLD analysis project Ga0160422, IMG submission 108192) | Marine microbial communities from the Central Pacific Ocean - Fk160115 60m metaG | ecosystem: Environmental > Aquatic > Marine > Oceanic > Photic zone | place: The Central Pacific Ocean...
GGAGCAAAGCCTCCTTCATCTCCAACTGCTGTTGAAAGTCCTCTGATTTCTAAAATAGATTTTAATGAATGAAAAATTTCAGTACCCATTCTTAGGGATTCGCTAAAGGTTTTTGCACCATGAGGAACCAGCATAAATTCCTGAAAATCCAATTTGTTAGGGGCATGAGCACCACCATTGATAACATTCATCAATGGAACGGGGAGTAGTGTAGATAAAGGATCTCCAAGATATCTATATAAAGGTAATTCGACCGCATTTGCTGCTGCTTTGGCAGTCGCAAGACTTACTGCCAAAATCGCGTTAGCTCCTAAATTAGATTTATTAGGTGTTCCATCAATTTCTATCATCATTTGATCAATGTTTTTTTGATCTAATGCTGATAAACCACATAATGCAGGAGAAATAGTTTCATGGATCTTAGAAACAGCATTTAAGACACCTTTGCCCATATAGCTCTGACCACCATCTCTCAGCTCGTGAGCTTCATGGGCACCTGTGCTTGCACCGCTGGGGACTATAGCCTTACCACTATTTCCGCACTCTAAAAAGACTTCAGCCTCTATTGTAGGGTTTCCTCTTGAATCAAGTACTTGTCTTGCTTCAATAGTGTCAATTAAGAAATCAAAAGTTTCTTTCACAATTTAATAAATACTATATAAATCGTATTAATAGCTGAGGTATTTGGCTAATTTCTGAAATATATCAAATAAATATAAATGCGTTCTAGAAGAAACTTTAAAGTAAGTATTTTGTTTAAAACTATTTTGTGGAAGGCAATTTAAACAATAAAAAATATATTTAGTAACTTTTCAAAGTATTTAAATCTAACTATTTTGTTACGAAAACAAAATTTAAGGTTATTTTTTTTGAAAATAATTTCAAAAAAATTTAACTATAAGTAATCTTGATATTATTTATATTAAATAAGTAAGTTTATAAAATAAAAGACTTTTGAATTATTTATGATACGAACCCTCACTTCTAATCCAGAACTATTTAGTAATCTTTCATGGGACTTACTTTTATTAGGAGAAGAGACTGCACAAAAATGGGGACATTCCGAGGTAAATGTTGAGCATATTATTCAAACCCTTTTTACCGCCAATGAATTTGATAATTTTATAGAGAAATTATCTATAGACCAGAATATTGTTTTAGATATCACTGAGGATTTCCTTGAAGAAACACCCATAATTGATTCAGATGTACTAACAATAGGAGAAGATCTAGAAAACCTTCTAGATAATGCCAACCATATAAAGAATCAATGGGGATCAAATCTGATAGAAATTCCCCACCTTTTAATAGCTTTAGGTAGAGATCAAAGGTTAGGTTCTTATGTTTTTGAAAAGTCTAATTTATCTTTTGAGGATTTAGAATCAGAATTAAAGCTTCATCCTAATATTGTTAAACATAAAGAGAATCAAATTTATTTTTCTGAGAATGAACCTCAGGAAAATAATGACATAAAAAATGAAAGTAAACCATTTATTGATGAAAAAAATGGCTCTAATAATATCTCGCTAAATAACGACTCATCAAATTTTGAATTAGTTGATGAAAATGATGATGGAACAGCTTTGTCATCCTATGGAAAAGATTTAACAGATTCAGCATTTAAAGGTTTGCTAGATCCAGTTATTGGTAGAGAAATAGAAATTAACAATTTAATGAGAGTTTTATCCAGAAGGAACAAAAACAATCCCATCCTTATAGGAAATGCGGGAGTAGGGAAGACAGCAATTGTACAACTTTTAGCGCAATTAATATCTCGTGGAAAGGTACCAGACTCTTTAAAAGATCTCAGGATTATTTCACTTGATTTTGGTGCTCTTGTTTCAGGTACAAAATTCAGAGGTCAATTAGAAGAAAGACTGAGATCTGTTCTCGACGAATTGAGAGATCCGATAGGTGGAGTTATTTTATTTATAGATGAAATACACACTCTTCTTAACTCTGAGAGATCAACCATAGATATCAGTAGTATGCTGAAACCACTTCTATCGGGTGGAGATTTAAGATGTATCGGAACAACAACCCCTGTTAAATTTAAAGAGACTATAGAGAAAGATCAAGCACTTAATAGTTGTTTTCAGAAAATTATTGTCAATGAACCATCTCTAGCCTTAAGTTCCAAAATACTCACAGGAATTAAAAGAAAATATGAAATACATCATGGAATTAAAATCACGAAAGCATCTATTGACTATGCTGCCAAACTAGCTAACAGGTATATTAGCGATAAATATCTTCCTGATAAAGCAATTGACTTAATAGACGAAGCTGCTGCTCAATTAAAAATTGAGTCAAGCCTAAAACCTCCATTAATATTTGAGGAAGAAGAAAAGCTAAATGCCTTGAATGATAAGATTAATAGTCTAAATATTGAAGATAGAATTAAAAGAGAGAAACTCTTAGATGAAATAGATAATTTATCGAAAAACTTAAATCAATTAAATATATCTTGGAATTATAAAAGGGAAAATCTATCTAATTTAATAAGGCTCTTTGAAGAAGAAGAAAAATTTTTAAAAAAAATTGATAAATTGTCTAATAGTGCTAAATATAAAGATGAAATTCAGGGGATTGAATATCATTTACATAATGTGAGAAATAAAATTCTGGAAATTGAAAATAGTTTAAACACATCAAAAAGTAAAAATGATTTATTTTTTAAATATGAGGTTGAACCTGATGATATTGCTGATGTAGTTTCAAAGATGACAGGCATTCCTGTTTCGAAAGTGGTTTCTAATGAAAGAAAAAAATTGATTAATCTCGAAGTGGAGATAAGTCAAAAAGTAATTGGGCAAGCTAAACCAATCGCCGCTATTTCTTCTGCTATAAGAAGAGCAAGAGCTGGAATGAAAAACCCTAAAAGGCCTATAGGATCTTTTCTATTTATGGGTCCAACTGGTGTTGGCAAAACAGAGCTTGCTAAATCATTAGCCTCATCTTTATTTGATGAAGAGGAAGCTCTTTTACGTCTTGATATGAGTGAATACATGGAACGAAACGCAGTGGCAAGATTATTAGGTGCTCCTCCTGGTTATGTGGGATATGAAGAAGGAGGTCAATTAACAGAAGCAGTAAGAAGAAAACCTTACTCAGTCATTCTTTTAGATGAAATAGAAAAAGCTCATGCAGAGGTATTTAATATACTTTTACAAGTTTTAGATGAAGGGAGATTAACTGATTCACAAGGCAGCACTATTGACTTTAAAAATACAGTAATAATAATGACTAGTAATTTAGCGGGTAATACAATTTTAGAAATGCATGATAAAATAATTAACTCAAAAGAGAATCCTGAATTAGTCCTGAAATCATTAGAAGAGTCAATTGAAAAATCTTTATCCTCTATTTTTCGCCCTGAATTTCTAAACAGAATTGATGAAGTAATAAAATTTGATCCTTTATCTAAAGAACAACTGCAAGAGATAATTATGCTTCAAATAAAAGATCTCAAGAAATTATTATTAGAACAAGAAATCACTATCAATATTGATAAAAAAGTGATTATAAAATTAGCTAACGATTCATATGAACCAAAATATGGAGCAAGATCTCTCAATAGAGAACTTAGAAGGCAAATAGAAAATCCGCTCGCTACAAAAATTTTAGAAAATAATTCTTACAAAAAAAATAAGATTTCTATAAGTATTGATCCAAGCAACAAAGAGAGGATTTTATTTACTCCTAGCTCAGAGGTAAACTAATAAGTTAAGATAAATATAAGCTATAGATTTTAAATTTTCTTAAATATTGTGACTAGCCCAACAAGCGATCAAGAACCTTTAAAAGAAGGAACTTCAGATACTGAGATTCCAAAAAAAGAAAAAAACTTTTTTATCTCAACTTATGATGAACTGAAACTTGTTGTATGGCCTAACAAACAACAACTTTTTAGCGAATCAGTTGCCGTAATTATTATGGTCTCTTTTTCTGCAGCTGCAATTGCTGCTGTAAGTAGATTTTATGGATGGGCAGCTGCACAAATTTTTCAACTAAACTAAACTAAACTAAATAATTCAAACAAAATATAGTTTGAATATAAATTCTTAAATTATTTACTTTTAAAACAAAATGAGTGATGACCAAACAAGTAATTTAATTTCAACGAAAGCCAATACAAGTATTGCTAGGTGGTATGCAATTCAAGTAGCTTCAAGTTGTGAAAATAAAGTAAAAGCTACTCTTGAACAAAGATCTGTTACTTTGGGAGTTAATAATAGAATACTTGAGATTGAAATTCCACAAACTCCTGGAATTAAATTAAAGAAAGATGGCAGTCGGCAATCTACTGAGGAGAAAGTATTTCCAGGTTATGTTCTTGTCAGAATGGTTCTTGATGAAGATACAATGATGGCAGTCAAAAGCACCCCAAATGTTATAAATTTTGTCGGTGCAGAAGATGGTAGAAGTAGTGGTAGAGCTAGAGGACATATTAAACCGAGACCTCTATCAAGACAAGAAGTAAATAGGATCTTTAAACGTGCATCAGAGAAGAAAGCCGTGGTAAAACTCGATATTGAAGAAAAGGATAGCATTATTGTAACAAGCGGTCCATTTAAAGATTTCCAAGGTGAAGTAATTGAAGTTTCAGGTGAGAGAAATAAATTAAAAGCATTGCTTTCAATATTTGGGCGCGAGACTCCTGTAGAATTGGAATTCTCCCAAATCAGCAAACAAAACTAATGGATTTTAATTAGTTTACTTGTTGAAAATTTATTACTTTCTATTTACTCAAATTTCTCAAACTTATGGCAAAAAAAGTTGTTGCATTAATCAAATTAGCCCTTCAAGCAGGTAAAGCCAATCCAGCACCTCCTGTTGGTCCTGCCTTAGGACAGCATGGTGTAAATATCATGGCCTTTTGTAAAGAGTATAATGCTCGAACACAAGATAAAGCTGGGTTTGTTATTCCTGTAGAAATATCTGTTTTTGAGGATAGAAGCTTTACTTTTGTCACAAAAACTCCCCCAGCTTCAGTATTAATTACTAAGGCTGCAGGTATAGAAAAAGGAGCGGGAGAATCATCAAAAGGGTCTGTTGGCAAAATAAGTAAATCTCAACTAGAAGAGATAGCCAAAACAAAGCTTCCTGATCTAAACTGTAACAGTATTGAATCTGCAATGAAAGTTATTGAAGGCACAGCTCGCAATATGGGCGTTTCAATTTCAGATTAGTTTCAATCCGACCATACAAAAAAGTAAAGGGGAGGTTAGTTTAACCGTTTGTACCCAAATAAAAAAATTATGAAAAAATTATCAAAAAGAATGGCTCTTCTGTCTAGCAAGATTGAAGATAGGGTTTATTTAGCTGATGAAGCCTTAAAAATTGTTAAGGATAATGCAAATGCAAAATTTGATGAAACAATTGAAGCCCACATCAGGTTAGGAATTGATCCGAAATATACAGATCAACAGCTCAGGACAACAGTAGCTTTACCGAATGGGACTGGTCAAACGATAAGAATTGCAGTTATTACTAGTGGTGAGAATGTAGCAAAAGCGAAAGCTTCTGGAGCTGATTTATTTGGTGAGGAAGACTTAGTAGAGAGCATCAATAAGGGAAATATGGATTTTGATTTACTTATTTCAACCCCTGATATGATGCCAAAAGTGGCAAAGCTTGGAAGAGTTCTTGGACCTAGGGGTCTAATGCCCAACCCAAAGGCTGGAACAGTCACAAATGATATTGCTAATGCAATTAAAGAATTTAAAGCAGGAAAGCTAGAGTTTAGAGCTGATAAAGCTGGTATTGTCCATGTTCGCTTTGGTAAAGCGAGTTTCTCAAATAGTCAACTATTTGAAAATCTAAAGACTCTGCAAGAAGCTATTGATAAGAATAAACCAAGTGGCGCAAAAGGTAAATATTGGAAAAGTATGTATATAACTTCTACAATGGGACCATCTATTCAAATAGATATTGGAGCCTTACAAGATTTTCAACAAGAAAGTTAACTTTCTGTAGTACAATATAAAAGCAATAATACGGCCAAAGAAAGTAGGTTAATTTATTTACTAAATTTTTAATCCCTACCGAGGTTACGTTTAGAATTTTATCCAATTGGATCGAAATAAAGCGGCCTCTTCAAATATTGAACTTTGCCGCATTTCCTGCTCTTCCTAACTTACGATCCAAAAAACGAATGGGCCGAACACTAGAGAATAAGCAAAGTATCGTGAAAGAGATCAAATCTCTTTTGCAGGATTCGGAAATGGCGGTAGTTCTCGACTATAAAGGTTTAACAATCAAAGAGATGTCTGATTTGAGAGTAAAATTGCACTCCAATAATGGCATCTGTAAGGTTACTAAGAACTCATTAATGCGTAGAGCAATTGATGGTGATAGTAATTGGTCTAATCTTGAACCTTTGCTAACGGGAACTAATGCTTTTGTTTTGATTAAAGAAGATGTTGGTAGCGCTGTGAAAGCTATCCAAAATTTTCAAAAAGAAACTAATAAATCCGAGACCAAAGGTGCTTTGTTCGAAGGGAAACTCCTAAGCGATTCTGAAATTAAAGAAATCGCGAATCTCCCCTCAAAAGAGATACTTATGGCACAAATAGCTGGTGCAATCCAAGGTGTAACTACTAAGATTGCAATTAGTCTTAATGAAGTCCCTTCTGGACTTGCTAGATCTCTCAAACAACATTCTGAAAGTTCAGAATCTTAATTTCCAAACTAATTATTATTTAAAAAAATGTCTGCAAAAACCGAAGAAATTCTAGAATCCCTAAAATCACTTTCTCTTTTAGAAGCATCTGAGCTTGTCAAGCAAATTGAAGAGGCTTTTGGTGTTTCTGCTGCTGCATCAGCAGGAGTAGTAATGGCTGCACCAGGGGCAGCTGCTGGTGATGGAGATGCTGGTGCTGCTGAAGAAAAAAGTGAATTTGATGTAGTTCTTGAAAGTTTTGATGCTGCTGCAAAGATTAAAGTTCTCAAAGTCGTAAGAAATGCAACTGGTTTAGGCCTTGGAGATGCAAAAGCACTTGTTGAATCTGCTCCTAAGACTGTCAAGGAAGGAATTGCAAAAGCAGAAGCTGAAAGCTTAAAAAAAGAGATTGAAGAAGCCGGTGGAAAAGTTACACTTAAGTAACTCCCAAAAAATCATTTTTAGCCGTTAATAACTTTTAGCGGCTTTAAGTTTATGAGTATTCCTAAAAACGTTGCTACTGAAGCAGCTACTGATGGGGCCTGTAGTGGCAATCCTGGGAAAGGAGGCTGGGGTGGATTAATAATTTTTGAAGATGGTAGTAAGCTAGAAATTGGTGGCTCTGAAGAGAATACGACTAACAATAGAATGGAACTTACCGCTGCTATTAAGATTTTAGAGAAGTTAAAAGAATTTAATTTAAAAGAAAATTTCAAACTAAGAACAGATAGTAAATATGTTATTGAAGGTTATACAAACTGGATTAATAACTGGAAAAAAAACGGATGGAAAACAAGCAGCGGAAAAACAGTTCTAAATATTGATCTATGGCAGAGAATTGACTCCTTGAGAATTTCAGGATTAAATATGGAATTTGTCAAGGGTCATAATGGAGATCCAAATAATGAGAGAGTTGATTTAATAGCAACAAACTATAGCAAAGGGATAAGTTTACAAAAATCCATTAGCGAGAAATCTAGAACAAAAAAAACCTTTGACAATAATGCTCCTGAAAAGACTAATAGATTATTATCTCGTCTTCAATTAATCAGTGAATTTGCAACACAAGGATACCTCTTAAAATCTAATGAGCTATATGATTTACTAGACATCAAAAATGAATCGGCCATCGAGAATTTTAATAAATTCAATTGGCGTAATTGGACAATAACACCAATAAATAAGGAATATTGGCAAATTTCAAATAAAACTTAATTACAAATCTATGAATAAAGCTTTGAAATTTTCCTCTCTTTATGAAAAAGTAATTCAACCTGTATTGAAGAATGATCAAGGCATTGACGCAGAATATTTGACTAATTCATCATTGAATCTTTTAGGTTTGGCCTCAAAAGCAAGAAATTTGCCAATTTTTTCAAACATAATGAAAAATATTCATGAAGAATTTTGTATCGAGGACGATAGATTAAACCAAAAAATCTGTGGAATAGATTTTTGTAATCCTCTTGGGTTAGCTGCAGGTTTTGATAAAAATGGCGTTGCTGCAAATATATGGAGAGATTTTGGTTTCGGATACGCTGAAATTGGAACTGTCACGCAATTTGCTCAACCGGGTAATCCAAAGCCTAGACTATTTAGGCTTGCCAAAGAACAAGCAGCATTAAACCGAATGGGGTTTAATAATAATGGAGCCTACAAATTACAAAAAACATTAATCAAGCAAAGAATAGGTCCTAAGGAAGAAAGACAAAATATTTGTTTAGGAATAAATTTTGGTAAGTCAAAAATAACTCCTTTATTAAGAGCAAAAGAAGACTATATATATTCAATGAAAATGCTTATTCCTTATTGTGATTATGCAACAATTAACGTAAGTTCTCCGAATACTAAAGGTCTCAGAAAACTTCAAGAACCTGATTTATTAAAAGATCTTATTAGAGAAGTGAAAATGCTTCCTAATTGTCCCCCTATATTTATAAAAATTTCTCCTGATTTAAATTTTGATGAAATTGATAATATCTGTCAACTAATAAATGATGAGAAAATAAACGGAATTATTGCAACTAATACAAGTCTCGATAGATTAGGTTTAGAAGATAGAAGTATTAATCAAACTGGTAAGACTTTATCCCAAGAAGATGGTGGATTAAGTGGCAAACCTTTGCAAAGAAGAGCCAATAAAGTAATACAGCACATTTATCAACATGATAAAAAAATAGTTTTAATTGGAGTTGGAGGAATCGACTCTGCTAAATCAGCATGGCAGCGAATAAGCTCAGGAGCTTCATTGATCCAAATCTATACAGGTTGGATCTTTAGAGGACCTCAGTTAGTTCCTCATATACTTGAAGGTTTAATTAAACAAATGAATATTTATAGTCTATCTAATATTAAAGATGCAATTGGTTCTGGATTAGAATGGCAAGATTAAAATTCTAGAAAAATGCTATTTTATTAAAATAATCAAAAACACATTATTTAAAAACTTAAGAAATTGAACATTAAACACGGTGGGAATATCTATGCATATGCTAGACAATATAAATTGCCAATCAACGAAATTATAGACGCAAGTGCCTCAGTAGTGCCATTTGAGACACCAAGGTACATTACTAATTCGCTTATTAAAGATATCAAAAATAGTATCTATTGTTATTATCCAGATCAAGAACTTGCTGATTTAAGAGAGGCCATAGGTATATTTCATAATATAAATCCAGATAATGTTATGCCAGGGAATGGAGCCTCAGAATTGATTACATGGGCGGGTTCAGAAGCGGCAAAATATGGTAAGAGCGGATTAATTTCTCCTGGTTTTATGGATTATGAAAGATCCTTAAATTGCTGGGGAGCAAACTATATAATTGAAGAGCTCCCACATATTTGTGCCAGCAAATTTCCTGAAACATTTCCAATCAATCCAAAAAGTGATGTTATATGGATAACCAATCCACACAATCCAACAGGACAATTATGGAATCAGGATTCACTAAAGAGAGTATTAACTAAATATAAGCTGGTGATATGTGATGAAGCATTTTTATCTATTACACCTAATGGAGAAAATGAATCTTTAATACCACTTACCAAAGATTATAAAAATTTATTAGTTATTAGAAGTCTTACTAAATTATTTAGAATCGCAGGTTTAAGACTTGGATACATGATAGGTTCAAGTCAAATACTAAACTCATTAATAAATAAAAGAGATCCTTGGCCATTAAATAATTTTTCTATAAGAGCTGGGATAACAATTTTAAATAATCGCAAACAATATATAAAATGGACTACAAAAATTCATAATTGGATCAAACAAGAAAAAAAATGGATATTCCCTGAGCTTGCTAAGATAAAAGAATTGAAAATTCATAATTCTTCAACAAATTTCTTTTTGATTGAAAGTAGCAAATCTCTTCTACCAAATATTAATTATCTAGCTACTAAGGGAATCATAATAAGAGAATGTAATTCTTTTAGATCACTAAACGAAAAATGGGCGCGAATTAGTTTACAGACTCCAAAGAAAAATAAAAGATTAATTAAAGAGATTCAACAATCATTTTTAAATTGATTCATAATCTTAATAATTTCTTTTCTAGGATCTGAAATTTTTATTTCTTTCATATTTTGTGACATCAAATTTAAGATGCAATTATTTTTATCTCTAGGCAAAGTTTGAAAAATCCTTTTTAACGTCTTCTTTAGAAGATCCTCATTATTAATTGATTCATTCAATAAAATTGAACCTCCAGCTGAAGAAAGAAATAGTGCATTTTTTTCTTGATGATTATTTTTGGAATATGGATATGGGATTAAAATTGATGGTTTTTTTGTTTGCATCAATTCGTTAATTGCACCTGATCCTGCCCGAGATATTACTAAATCACAATTCTGCATTAAAGCTGCTATTTCATTTGAAAAATCAATTTGAACATAATTATCTGATCTATTATTTTTGATATTTTCAGGTTGACTCTCTCCTCTTATGTGAACTACTCGAAAATTATTTTTTAACAAAAAATCTAATGACAAAAGCAACATTCTATTAATTCCAGCAGCTCCTTGACTTCCTCCCATTACAAGAATTAAAGGACCATCTCCTTTAGGTACCCAGTTTGGCAATAGATTAGTCTTATAAAATTGGGAACGTAAGGGTGTTCCAGTAAAAATAACATTACTTTTGTTTAGCAATGAATTTGTTTCTTTAAAACCTGTTAAAACAAAATCACAAAAACAGCCAAAATATTTTGAGACTGATCCAGGAACTAAATTTGACTCGTGCAACATTATCGGTATATTTAACAACCTCGCTGCAATAATAGTTGGCGCTGAAATATAGCCTCCAGTAGTAAATACTAATTTAATTTTTTGTCGCCTAATGATTTTTATAACTTGAAAAGTTGATAATATTATTCTTATATATTGCAGGATCAAAAAAACTCGTTTTTTCTGAGGAGCTGAGAAGTTCAATAAATGTAAATTATATTTCTTAGGGACTAACTGAACCTCACATCTATTTCTGATTCCCAACCAAATTATTCTCCAATCATTATCAACTGATTCTGCAAGAGTTAAGGCAGGAAAAATATGTCCACCGGTTCCACTTGCGGAAATTAATAAATTATTATCTTTGTTAGTCATAAAAGATTAAATTCAGTAAAATGAGTATATATCTGAAGCAAAATGAATAAATTCAAGTATTTATCAAAAATAAGTCTCTTGTTTTATTTCTTTTTCTATCTCATATTTACAGAACATGCAATTGCAAGAAATAAAGACAATATATTCTTAATAAAACTTGAGAATAGTCTTAATAATAGAAATTTTAGTCTTTTAAACCAATATTTTGCTCCTGAAGATTGGGAGAAATTTAGTAAGAAATTAAACAAACTAATTGAAGAATTTCCTGATGCCAAATGGAAATTAAGTAATTTCACAAAAAAATCAACAAATAAAAATATTGTTGACATTAAGCTAAATGGCAGTAAATCAATAAATGGCAAGAAATTCTTTATACATTCCGACTATAATTTTTTATTTTCTTTTATTAATGGCAAGATTCAGGATACTGCTATAAAAAACAACTTGACGTTAATTAGAAATGACATGAACAAGATAGATATAAGTATTGCTATCCCTGACAAGGTTTTAACAGGAGCAAAATATGATATTGATGTAATAGTAAATGAACCCTTAGGAGAGAGCATTATTGCAGGGAATATCAGAGAGCATAGTGAAAGTAATATTCTCCCTTCAAGTATAGATCTAGAGCCATTAGCATCAGGTGGGATTTTTAAAGTAACCAGAGCACCAATCAAGCCAGGAATACAAATCTGGTCAGGAATGATTGCACATCCCAAAGGATTAATCTCATTTACAAAGACGGTGAATATTCAAGAGAAATTTTAATTTAACAATCATCTAGAGCAGCCACTCCAGGTAAAATTTTTCCTTCTAGAAGTTCTAGGCTTGCTCCCCCACCAGTAGAAATATGAGACATCTTATCTGCTAATCCTGCTTTTTCAACTGCTGCAACAGAATCTCCACCTCCAATGATGGTACAAACATCAGATGAGGAACTTAATTCAGCTAAGGTTTTTGCAATTGCATTTGTTCCATGTGCAAATTTATCAAACTCGAATACACCCATCGGTCCATTCCAAATGATGGATTTACAATCTGATAAAGCTTTCTGAAAATCAGCAATAGATTCAGGACCAATGTCTAATCCCATCCAATCACCAGTAATTGATTCAATACTAGATATTTTGCTATCTGCAGTTGGAGAAAATTCATTTGCCAAAACAACATCAGAAGGCAAAAGCAGCTCTACACCTTTACTCCTAGCTTTTTCTTCAAGATTCTTGGCTAACTCAATTTTATCTTCCTCAACTAAACTTTTACCAACATTCAAACCTCTTGCTTTAAAAAAAGTAAAAATCATTCCTCCACCAATGATTATTTTGTCACATTTATCTAATAAAGAATCTAATACTCCAATTTTGCTACTTACTTTTGACCCACCTACAATCGCTGCTAATGGTCTTTTAGGATTATCAATAGCACCTTGTAGGTATTGCAATTCCTTATCTAGAAGGAATCCTGCTACTGAAGGACTTAAGAATTTAGTTACTCCTTGAGTTGAAGCATGAGCCCTATGAGCCGCACCAAAGGCATCGTTAACATATATATCTGCAATTGATGCTAATTCCTTCGCAAAATTTAAATCATTATTTTCCTCCTCAGGATGAAAACGAACATTCTCTAATAACATTACATCTCCATTTTGTAGATTATTAGATATTGAATTTGCATCATCACCAATACAGTTTGATGATAGAGAAACATTCTTTTTAATGATAGAGCTTAATCTTTCTGCCACGGGTGTAAGTCTCATCTTTTCATTAACTTTTCCTTTAGGCCTACCAAAATGAGCAGCTAATATTACTTTTGCAGAATTCTTAATCAAATATTCAATTGTTGGTACTGCTGCTCTTATCCGAGTATCATCAGTTATCTCACCATTGTCATTCAAGGGGACATTAAAATCCACTCTTACCAATACTTTTTTACCATCTAATGCTGATTTGTTTAAACTTGATAGGGATAATTTGGCCATGAAATCTACTAATTAACTTTGAAACCCTAACGCTTATAAACATCTATTGGGTTTAAATATAAAAACTTACACCCATGACTTAATAAAATTTAAAATTTAATTTTCAAACTAGAACAAATTTATCGTCAAACAATAATCGTCAATAAAATTTAATTAATAGAAGTTAATATAGAAAAGCTTATGAATGTTTACTAAAGTGGAAATACCTAAAATCCAATGGTATCCAGGCCATATTGCAAAAGCAGAAAAAAAATTATCTGAAATTATTGATAGAGTTGACCTTGTTATTGAAGTAAGAGATGCCAGGATTCCTCTATCTACTGGTCATCCACATCTAAATACTTGGATCAAGAATAAAAAACATTTATTGGTAATAAACAGATCAGATATGATCTCAAAAAAATCTATCGAATGTTGGACAAAGTGGTTTAAAACTAAAAATATAGATCCACTATGGTGTAATTCAAAAAAAGGGGATGGGATTAAAGAAATTTGCGAAGCAACTACAAAATCAAGATTGTCAATTGACAATAGAAGATTATCTAGAGGTATGAGAATTAGACCAATTAGGGCATTAACTTTAGGATTTCCAAATGTAGGTAAATCAGCTCTTATCAATAGGATTGCAAATAGAAAAGTAACAGCAAGCGCAAGAAAAGCTGGAGTCACAAGAAGCTTGAAGTGGATTAGATTAGAAAATAAAATTGATTTATTAGATGCTCCAGGAGTGATCCCTCCAAACTTAGTTGATCAGAATGTAGCAGTAAATCTTGCCATTTGTGATGATATAGGGGAAGCCTCATATGATAAAGAAAGTGTTGCAAAAGAATTTTTATACAAAATTTCAAAATTACATTCAAACCATTTTCTCAATATTTCAATATCAAAACTCTCAAAAAGATACGGAATCGATATGAGTATTGGTTTTAAAGAACCTGATAAATGGATTGAACTTGCCGCTGAGAAACATACATCGGGAGATAATAGAAGAATGTCCAATAAATTACTCGAGGATTTTAGAACACAAATGCTTGGGAATATTTGTCTTGAGGTACCATTATGAATCTAGAAAAGGATTCCTTATTTGGATTGGGGGAGGGAGAGCTTATTGAATTAATTTATAAACTTGATTTACCCATGAGACTAGACAGATGGCTAGTCAGTGAAAGGCCTGAACAAAGTAGATCAAGTATTCAAAACCTTATAAATTCAGGTTTAGTATTAATAAATTATAAAACAGCTAAACCCAAGACACCACTTAAGAAAGGTGATAATATTCAAATTTGGTTACCTCCTCCTGAGCCGCTACCTTACTTGCAACCAGAAAAAATGGATCTTCAAATTTTGTTTGAAGATAATGACATCATCGTAATAAATAAGCCTTCAGGACTTACTGTACATCCCGCTCCTGGTCACAAAACTGGTACACTAGTAAATGGTTTATTAGCTCATTGCAAAAATTTACCAGGCATCAATGGTAAATTACGACCAGGAATAGTTCATCGTTTAGACAAAGATACTTCGGGTTGTATTGTAGCTGCTAAAAATCAAGAATCTTTAGTTAACCTTCAAACACAAATTAAAAATAAAATTGCATCAAGAAATTATCTTGCTGTTATTCATGGTGTACCAAACAATATTGAAGGAAAAATCATTGGTAATATTGGTAGACATCCATCAAATAGAAAGAAATATGCAGTAGTTAATGAAGATGAAGGAAAATATGCCTGCACTAATTGGAAACTTATTGAACAAATTGGAAACTATTCATTAATGAGTTTTAAGCTAGATACAGGAAGAACCCACCAAATTAGAGTGCATTGTGCACATATTAAACATCCAATTCTTGGAGACCCTTTATATGGAAGGTGTAGAAAACTTCCTTGTAATTTGAGTGGACAAGCTCTGCATGCTAACAAATTAGGTCTGATTCATCCTATTAGCGGAGAGAAAATGCTATTTGAAGCAAAATTACCTTGTGAATTTGAGAAATTATTAAATGAGATAAAAAAATGTAATTAATGCAAGCAATTTTTCAAAAGATTTCTTGTTATCGAATGTTTAGGGTATTGAAAGATATCAATAGGAACTCCTTCTTCAACTATTTTTCCGTTATGCATAACCATTAATCTATTACAAAAATTCTTTGCAAGAACTAAATCATGAGTAATGAAAATGATTGAGAGACCAATTTCTTCTTGAATCTTCTTTAATAATTTTAAGATCTGAATCCTCACAGATGCATCCAACATATTGACACTCTCATCGCAAATGAGAATTTTTGGTTTGATTAATAACGCCCTTGCTATAGAAACTCTTTGTAATTGTCCTCCTGATAATTCTTTTGGATACGAATTTAAAAAACTCATACTTGATGGTAAATTTAATTTCTCTAAAGTAGCAATCAATGTATTTCTCATTAAAGTTGGATTGAAATTGTTATGAATCAAATAAACATCCTCTAGGATATTTTTAATATTCATTTTTGGATTAAGACTAGAAAAGGGATCTTGGAAAATCATTTGAATATATTTCGCTTGATTCTTTTTTTTGTTACCCATACTTTCATGTTTAGAAATAAAAAATTTAATATTTCCTCCACGATTATTTATTAACCCAACAAGAGTCCTTCCAAGAGTACTTTTGCCACTACCAGACATTCCAACAATTCCGATTATTTCATTCTTAAATAATTTAAAACTTAGCTCATTTAGAGCTTTATTCCATTTAGGCCTTATTAAGGAGGAATTTGACCGATACCAATGTCTTAAATTGGTTATTTCTAAAATAATATCTTTATGTTGAACTTTATTATTCCGAGATGCCAAGAGATCAAATGATGACTTAGCTAGTTGCTTACCAAAAATTGATATTGGTGAGCTTAAAAAATCTTTTATTTTACCTTTTTCAACTATTTTACCATCTTTCATAATAGCAACTTCTTTACACCACTTAGCTGCTAATTTAATATCATGGGTTATTAACAATAATGTACTATCAAATTCCTCACATAACTCTAACAAATGACTCATTATTTCATAACTATTAAATGTATCAAGACTAGTTGTAGGTTCATCAGCTATTAATAATTTTGGATTTAATGCTAAGGCCAATGCGATGCATACTCTTTGCCTCATTCCCCCGCTGAATTCGTGAGGATAAGAGTTTATCCTTTTATTACTAATTCCAACTTTGTTCAAAGTATCTGTTATTTTCTTCTCTATATAAATATTTGATTTATTAAACCCATATAATTTAAATAATTCATATAAATGTTCTTTTATTGTCATTAAAGGATTTAATTTTTTTATAGAGTCCTGATAAATAAATCCAATATTTTCGCGTCTAAAATCTCTTAATGATTGATCATTCATTGACCTCACATTTATACCATTAATTAATATATCTCCTTCAATCATTGATTCCCTTGGTAACATTTGAATTATTGATCTCGCAAGTGTACTTTTCCCACATCCTGAAGATCCAATAATTGCACAATGTTCGCCCCTTTCAATTTTTAAATTCAAACCGTTTAAAATATATTTCTGATTATCTACATAACTAAATGTTAGGTTTTTAATATTTAAGATTTCACTTGAATTTATTTTCATAATTTTGTAGCAAATTTTACTGGTAATAAATAAAATAAATTAAAGGCAGATAAAAATGTTTGAAGCTCAAACGAATTCAAATGCGAAAAGAAACAATAAGGTTTCAAAAGTCATTTTGCCTAATAATAAGAACTTTGAAAGTCAATCTTCAGAATATGGAATCAAATTACCAAATTGGCTATTAGAAAATATCAACGAATATAAAGAATCAAACACTAAAAGTCTTCCTAATTCTGGACTAATTACAAGAGCATTCCAAGTAGCATACGATGCCCATAAAGATCAATTCAGAGCGAGTGGTGAGCCTTATATAATCCATCCTGTGGCTGTCGCAAATCTTCTTTTTGAGATAGGTGCAAGTTCCTCAGTAATCGCAGCTGGTCTACTCCATGATGTAGTAGAAGACACAGGCATTCCATTATCTTTTATAGAGAATAAATTTGGTTTAGAAGTAAAAATTCTTGTAGAGGGAGTAACGAAACTAGGAGGTATACATTTTAATAATAGAACTGAGGCACAAGCAGAAAATCTTAGAAAGATGTTTATCTCTATGTCTAGAGATATCAGAGTTGTATTAGTAAAACTTGCCGATAGACTTCATAATATGCGAACCATTGAATGGCTAAATCTTGAGAGACAAAAAAGAATCGCTAGAGAGACAAGAGAAATATACGCTCCGTTGGCAAATAGATTAGGTATAAATAGATTTAAATGGGAATTAGAAGATTTAGCATTTAAATTCCTTGAACCGGAAGAATATGAAAATCTAAAGAATCAGATCTCAATCAAAAGAAGTGATAGAGAAAAAAGACTAGAAATAACCTCAAATCTGATTAAAGAAAATTTAATATTGGCAGGTTTAAATCAATTTGAAATTACTGGAAGACCAAAACATCTTTATGGTATTTGGAGCAAAATGGTAAGGCAACAAAAACAATTTAATGAAATTTATGATGTTGCAGCACTAAGAATAATTGTCAAAAATACTGATAGTTGTTATAGGGCACTGGCTGTAGTTCATGATACTTTCAAGCCAATCCCAGGAAGATTTAAAGACTATATTGGACTACCAAAGCCCAATGGCTATCAATCATTACATACATCTGTTATTGGTAGGCATCGACCTATCGAGATTCAAATAAGAACTACAGAAATGCACCAAGTTGCAGAATTTGGAATAGCCGCTCACTGGCAATATAAAGAAGGAGGTTCACCAGCTTTAAGTAAAGTTGAAAGATTTAATTGGCTAAGACAACTTGTTGAATGGCAACAAGAAGGAACAGATAAAGATCATAATGATTATCTAGCATCTATCAAAGAGGACCTTTTTGATGAAGAGGTCTTTGTTATTACCCCAAAAGGTGACGTGGTAAGTTTGAGAAAAGGTTCTACGGCAATTGATTTTGCATATAGAATTCATTCCGAGATCGGTAATCATTGCAACGGAATTAGAATTAATGAAAAATTATCTCCCTTATCTACTCTTTTAAAAAATGGAGATTTCGTTGAAATATTAACTAGCAATAACTCAAGCCCAAGTTTAGACTGGCTAAATTTTGCAGTTACTCCCACAGCAAAAAATAGAATTAGACAATGGTACAAAAAAAGTCATAGAGACGAAACTATCAAGCGTGGAAAAGATCTATTAGAAAAAGATCTCGGAAAAAATGGATTTGAATCACTAATGTCAAGTGAAGCCATGAAAAAAGTTGCTCAAAGATATAATCTAAAAAATACAGAAGATCTCCTAGCTTCACTTGGTTATGGGGGACTAACCCTACATCAAGTGTTAAATAGATTAAGAGAAGAAATTAAAATCCATAATCAAGCAAATCAAACTATTACAGATTCTGAATTAGCCTCAAATATTAAACAAAATAATCTTGATAAATACAGTACCAAAGAATTACAAAAGTCTCCTATTGCAGGGATAGAAGGTCTTGATTATAGAATAGGTAAATGTTGTAGCCCTTTACCCGGAGAAGAAATTATAGGAGCTGTTTCACTTGGTAATCATGGTATCACTATACATAGGAGAGATTGTGAAAACATAAATCCAATCCCAATTGAAAGAAGACTACCAGTAGATTGGAATCAAAGTAATAAATTAATTAAGAAAAAATTCCCTATTCAATTAAGGATAGAGGTTATAGATAGAGTAGGAGTATTAAAAGATATATTGATGAGATTATCTGATAAAGGTATAAATGTTAGAGATGCAAGTGTTAAAACTGCTTTTGGTAAACCTGCAATAATCAATTTGTGTGTTGAACTTGAAAGTCTAAATCAACTCAATAAAACAATAGATCAAATAAAATCAATGGCAGATGTAATTGATATTGCAAGAGTAGAATTAACTTGAAATATTAAATTTAAAAGATTTATATCTTATCCAATATAAATTATAGATAAGTTTTATTTATTCACATAATATTATTTTTCTTACTATTTTTATAAAAGCAATATGTCATGAGACCTAATAAGAATCCTAAAGTAATTCCTACTATAGATGAACCTAAAATTAATCTTGAAGTAAAAAACCAACCTTGTTTCCAAAACTCGCCTTTTATTAAATTAGGTTCAATGGAAAAATTTTCAGAATTTTTAAGTAGAAATGAACCAACTTTAAAATTAAAAAAATAAAGAGGTAAATATGTAAAAGGATTACTTATCCATGTAGCTATGGCAGCAAGTACAATATTACCCTTTGTAATTTGAGCTAGAAAAACTCCTAGTAAAGTCTGAAACCCAAAGAAAGGGAAACAGCCACTAAATACGCCAAATGCTACTCCTTTAGCGTTAAATAAAGGATCTCCATCCTGTTGCAAAAAGAATGTTAGAATTTTTTTAAGGTTAAATTCTTTTATTAATTTCATTCTGTACTAGGAAAGGAAAGCAAAATTCTTAGCTAATCCTACAAAATTATTTATATCACAGCGAAAAATGAATCCCATAATACAATCAGAAGATACTATAGCAGCTATTGCAACAGCAATAAGTTTTGGGAAAGGAGGGATTGCTATCATAAGAATCTCAGGAATCGATGCAATAAGATCATGTAAAAAAATCGTAATCACAAAATCTAAAAAAGCATGGGACACTCATAGGGTTTTTAATGCCTTTATAAAAGATCCCGAATCAAATTTATTAATAGATCAAATTTTAGTCTTAGTGATGAAGTCTCCTCATAGTTTTACAGGAGAAGATATTGTTGAACTACATTGTCATGGTGGGATCATTGTAGTAAATAGAATTTTAGAAATTCTTCTAAGAATAAACGAAATTAGACTTGCTAATCCCGGCGAATTTAGTCAAAGAGCTTTTTTGAACGGAAAAATCGATTTAACTCAGGCTGAATCAATTAATCAAATTATAAAATCTAAAAATATAAGAGCAGCAGAATTAGCCTTTAAAGGAATTCAAGGTGAGATTAAAAATAAAATTTCTTGTTTAAAAAGAGAACTCATAGATCAACTTGCAGAAATTGAAGCAAGAGTTGATTTTGAAGAAGATTTCAAAGATTTTGACTATATGGAATTCGAAGTTAATTTAAAATCAATAACAAACAAAATTGAAACTCTCATAGAGAATTCCAAAAGGAATTCTTATCTAAATGATGGGATTTCAATCGCCCTTATTGGTAAAACCAACACTGGGAAAAGTTCATTACTAAATTTACTATCAAGGCAGAATAAAGCGATCGTTACAAAAATACCTGGGACTACTAGAGATATTATTGAAGTAAATTTATTAATTAAAAATATACCTATTAAGTTAATTGATACTGCTGGAATAAGACAGACGAATGATTTAATTGAAAATATTGGCATTAAAAAAAGTTTAGAGATTATAAACAAGGCAGATTATATAATTTATATATATGACCTTTCGAAAGGTTTAGATGAAGAGGATTCAGATATTATTAGAGAAATTCCTAAAAATAAATTAATTACGATAGTTGGAAATAAGGAAGATTTAATAAATACTAACTTCGTAATCAAAAACAAATATTTTAAAAACACTATACTGATGAGTGCCAAAAACAAATCAGGAGAGAACTATCTCATTGAAAAGATAACTCAAAAATGTGGTGCTCAAGATTCTTCGAATATGGACATCTTTTTAAATGATAGGCAAATATATAATTTGAGAAATTGCCTGATGAACCTTAATGATATATCTAAAATTATTGATAATAAATTACCATTTGATCTAATTTCTATTGAATTAAGAGAAAGTATAAAAAACATTTCAAAATTAACTGGTGAAGAATTAACCGAGGAATTACTTGATAGTATTTTCTCAAAATTTTGCATTGGAAAATAAATCTGCCACTTATTTTTCTATACGTTTAAATTTAAAGTAAAATGATTATAAATTATTTTATTTAATGTGAACTGGGAATCATCTCAACTAGGGAAACAAATTGATATGTGGATTAATGAAGATCTAGGGAGAGGGGATTTAACTAAACCTGCAGTTATTAAAAAGAATGTTAAAGCACATTGGATAGCAAAACAAGATGGAATATTTTGTGGAAGTGAATTAATAAAAAGAATATTTGAGAGAATTGATAATAAAATCAAATTTAATTTATTCGTAAATGATGGCATTATTTTTAAAAAGAATCAAATATTAATGGAAATATATGGACCTACAACAA
>Ga0160422_10000631_pt1 | contig 21484 bp, 23 predicted proteins | sample Fk160mmetaG_FD_108192 | JGI IMG/M metagenome (GOLD analysis project Ga0160422, IMG submission 108192) | Marine microbial communities from the Central Pacific Ocean - Fk160115 60m metaG | ecosystem: Environmental > Aquatic > Marine > Oceanic > Photic zone | place: The Central Pacific Ocean...
ATCTAAAAAACAATCCCAAAAGAGTAAAAAATGTAAAAACCTTTTTTATTACCCCTGAATACGCAGACTATCACTGGTTGGCTCAAGGTTATTTAGAAAAGAAATTTTATAAAGGGTTTACAGATAAACTAAAGGGAAAAATAATTAATCTTGATATAAATATTCCTGAAGAAAAGAAAATTTTAGAAATGTTTAATACTAAAAAATTTATTGAATCAGATGCAACCCAGTATGAAAAAATAGAAAAAATTGGAAGAAAGTTAAATAAAATCAGATGAATAAAATTCTTGTAGAAATAAATAACTTATCATTAATCTATAAAAATAAAAATATACTTGATAATATAAATTTCAAGATTTACGAAGGTGATAAGATTGCTCTAATTGGCACTAATGGTTCTGGTAAGAGTTCATTAATTTCAGTATTAAATGGAACAAGAAAATCTATAAATGGTGAAATTAAAATTTTCAATAAATCATTAACTCAACTACAAAATAAACAAAAAATAAATATTGGCACAATATGGCAAGATTTAAGATTAATAGATGAGCTTTCAGCAGAACAAAATGTAAATTGTGGCTTACTTGGAAGAAATAATTTCTTATTTGCTATTAAAAATCTTTTAAATATTTGTTCATTCGAAAAAGCACATAAATGTATGAAGTTATTTCTTTTAAATGAAAACCTATTTGATAAAAATATAGAAAAATTATCGGGGGGTGAGAAACAAAGGATCGCTATCGCAAGATCAATAATTCAAGAACCAAATATACTTTTTGCGGATGAACCATTTAATAATCTAGATCCCAAAATATCAATTTATATAAAAGATTTACTATTAAGTAGAAAAAATAAATTTCATATAAAAATCCCTAATACACAATTAATATCTATTCATAGATTGGATCTATTAAGGGGCTTCAATAAAGTTATGGGTATCAAAAATGGAAGAATTATTTTTATATTAAATACTAACCAATTGAAAAAATATCATCTTAAAAAGATTTACTAAAAATTGAATAAAGTAAAACTAAATTCTGCTTCAATAAGCATTATTCCAATTCTAGTATTTATTCCGATATTAATTGAACTAAGTAATAATTTTCATTTTGGAGGTAAGACTTTATTTTTTGATTTTATACTCTCGTCTTTAAGGCCCAAAATTGATATTGAAATAATAACTACTTTATTTTTAAGATTAAATGAGACAATTTTCATTGCTTTGCTAAGTTGGTTTTTAAGTATTTCCTTGGGTATATTTTTTGGTATATTTTCTTCTGATATTTTTTATAAATTTTCAAAATTTCCTATTTTTTTGAAACATTCGGTTACTTTTTTTCTTACAATATTGCGGTCAATACACGAAATAATTTGGGGTTTGATTTTATTAAACCTTTATGGTTTGGATATATCAATGGGAATAATTGCTATAGCAATTCCTTATACAGCAATTAATGCAAAGGTAATACGCGAACAACTAGAGAATATTAATATAAATAATATTAAATCAATTTCTCAAATAAGTGGAAATAGTTTCTCCTCTTTTCTTGTAATAGTATGGAATCCTATTTTGAAGATTATAAGAAATTTTGGAATATATAGATTTGAGTGTGCTTTAAGAAGTACTGCAGCAATTGGTTTATTTGGTATTGGAGGAATTGGCACAAGCATAATTTTATCATTTCAAAATTTAAGCTTTAGAGAATTATGGACTTATCTTTGGGGTCTTGCTTTTATTATTCTTGCAACAAATAGGATATTAAAAAATTTAAATATAAAAGATATACATATAAAAATTAAAAACTTTATTTTGATAATGTTGCCAATTTATTTTATTTTTTTAATTTTTATTATTTTAAAGTTTTTTATAAAATCAAATGAAGTACTGTTTTTCCTAATAAAAAATATCTTACAAATTGATTACAATTTTATTTCTAATCAATTATTTCAATATACAACTGAAACTATTTTTTTAAGTCTTTTGGCAACGGGGATAGCAATAAGTTTACCTCCTATTTTATTATTTACATTCAACAATCAATTTATGATAGTAGTTTATAGATCTTTATCATTTTTATTTCGTCTTATACCTCCTCCAATCCTTTTACTATTTTTATTAATGTTTAATGAGCCATCTATTTCTTTAGCGGCAGTAACTTTAGGTTTGTATAATGCTGCTATTACATTTAAATTACTTAACGAAAATATTTTAAAAAATAAAAATTATATTGCTTTAAAAACGACTGGCGCATCGGAAAGATTAAGTTGGTTCTTCGGTTCATTTATTGAACAATCTAAAGTTTACTTAACCTATTGCTCTTATAGAGCAGACATAATATTTAGAGAAACAGCATTAGTTGGAGTTATAGGGAGTATTGGTTTAGGATGGCAATTAAATGAATCATTAAGTTCCTTTTCTTGGGACGAAGTTAGCATAATTATTTTAGTTTATAGCTCAATAGCAATTATTGGAGAGATAACGAATGGTAAAATTAAACTAATTTTAAAATAATTCTTATATTCATTTTTGAGTTCAATAGTGAATAAATTAACCAAACAACTAATAGTTATTGGAGATAGCTCTGTTTATGGTTGGGGAGATAATGAAGGAGGTGGTTGGTGCGAAAGGCTTAGAAAAGATTGGTCCTCTAATATAACTAATCCAATTATTTATCAACTTGGTGTGAGAGGTGATGGAATAGAAAAAGTCTCTCTTAGATGGGAAAAAGAATGGCTCTCTAGAGGCGAAACCAGACGAAATACTCCTAAAGGAATTCTTTTAAGTGTAGGCTTAAATGATACAGCCACTATTGGTCATAAGGATGGTAGGCATCAGCTTGAGATAGATGGATTTGAGTATGGATTCGAAAGACTTATTAATAAAATGAAATCTGAAGCTGATGTTTTTGTTATTGGATTATCACCTGTGGATGAAAAGAGAATGCCATTTGCTGAATGTTTATGGTATTCGAATGAGTTTTGCAGTTCATATGAGAAAAGGATGGAGGCCGTTTGTGTCAATCAAAATATCCCTTTCTTAGCAACTTATAGAGAGATGTCTATTGATAAAAGAATAGATAATTGGTTATCAGATGATGGAATACATTTAAATTCAGAGGGTCATTTTTGGATTTATCAGAGATTAAAAGGCTGGGAAATTTTAAAAAGGTGGAAAGATTCTTAGAGAACAAATATGTCTTTTAATAAATCACTTAAAAAAAAGAAAAAAAATCAAGATTGCAAAAATCGATGATATTCCAGTTTGTAGAGAATTAACAAATTCATTACTTAAGTTAAATCTCTCTTGAAATTTTGCCCCAATAAAACTCTCAAAAATAGTAGCCATAAATCCAGAAATAGAAACAATTATGAATTGACTTTTTAAGGTAATGATTTCAAGGGAAAACATTACCCATGACATGATAGTAGAGCCGACAAGACTTGCTAAAGTTCCCTCCAAGCTAATGCCTCCTTCACTGCCTTTTTTTACCCTTTTAAAGGATGTAATTAAAAAAGTATTTCTTCCAAATCTTTTACCAATCTCACTCCCAAAAGTATCAGCTAATTTCGCCGCAAAACTTGCTGCAAATCCTATTTTAAGAAGAACATTATCTGAAATATCTAAAGACAACATTATTGCAAAGAATAAACCAGTAGAGGCAGATCCCCAAACATTTTCTGGTCCTCTTCTTCCTCCTCTCTTTTCTGCTATTCCAATTTTATCTTTATATTTATAACCAACTTTTGTGACTAAAGACCCAAGTATTAAGTAGATCACGACAGTTAGCCATCCCTGCCAAGAAAGAGATCCCCATAAAATCGTTCCTAAAATTCCAGCACTTATCCATCCTGAAGGAGTCATAACTGGGATTTTGCAAAATATTGATATTAAAAAGAAATTTAGTAAAAAACCGATTAGGAACTGATTCATAAATAAATGTTTTACAGTTGATTATAAAGTTAATTTGTTATTTCTCCATTTATTAAGAATTGATGAAGCATAAATTGCCGCAGTAGAAGTTCGTAAAATATTTTCAGTCAACCTTACTCTATCAATCTGATACTTTTTAAATAATTGCATTTCAATTAAAGACCATCCTCCTTCAGGTCCTATTACATTCCAAATTACAATTTCTTTATTATCAAATATTTTTAATTCATCTAACCAATTTTCAATTTTCGGGCAATAGTCATTTCTCGTCACCGATATTGAAATAAAATCTTTTTCTCTATTCGATGCAAGCCAATCTGAAATATTTAGATTTTTGAGAATTTTAGGCTTCCATAATCTCTCACATTGTTCTACTGACTCATTAATTATATGATCCCATCTTTCTTCCTTCTTTGGAGATATTTTGCATAAATTTTTTACTTGATTATGGGTTGAAATAGGCTGTATCAAATCAATACCTATTTCAGTTGACATTTTTAAGATATCTTCAAATCCTTTCTTAGGAATTGCAATTGCTAATCCAATAAGAGGTAATTTTCTATTACAAAAAAAGTCAGGATTAGAAAAATTAACAAGTTGGATAAAATTATTTTCTTTTTTCTTTCCTTTCCAAATTGATCCAAGACCATCAACGATAAAGACCTCTTGTGAATTCTTAAGACGCATTACTTTATTTAAATAGTGAGATTCTTTTGCAGTTAACTCGAGTTTATTATTATGAATATTCTTTAATCTTGCACTTGAAATAATAAGTCTTGTTAGATCATCCATAAGAAAATTAATTTTTAAAAATTAAATCAGGATGATCCTCAACAATCCAATCACTGTTCTCGCCACCAATTATCAATTCATCAATCTTTACATAGTCATTAGAAATTTGATTTAAAGAATTAATAAGTATATCAATAGAGAGTGCATCTGATGTTCCAAAATCCACCCAACATCTAGACCACAAATTCTGATATTCTAATTGCCCTAAATTGTGCATTAGAGAAGGTAAAGAGGTATTAGACAATTCATTATCATATGTCATCCAACTTAAATCAGAACCTTCTTGATGAGATTGAAGATTTTCAGAATTAAAACCTCCTAATTTACCAAGAACATACCAACTGTCAAAAACTCCATCTAAATAATTTCTTTCTGATTGACTTGGCGGTTCAAAGAATTTAATCCAAATCCAGCAATTAAAAGGATCTACTTCTCTGAATAAAACATTCATATTCTTTCAATGGTTTAATATTTATCTACTATTATAAGTTTGTAAACAAAAGAGTCAAAATACATACATCAAAGGAATAATGCTCGAGCTAAAAAATATTACTTATCAACCTCAGACTGGTAATAAAAATATACTTAAAAATGTCAATTTAAAAATTAAAGAAAATGAGATAGTACTGATATGTGGAAAAAGTGGCTCAGGGAAAACTACTCTTTTAGAGATAATAGCTGGATTAATAAATGCCCAAAAGGGAAATATTTTTTGGAAAGATAGAGAATTAACAGCAAGACAAAGACGTTGGCTTTGTGGCGTAGTTTTTCAATTTCCAGAAAGATATTTTATTGGAAATTCAATTGGTAATGAATTAAAAATTGGTCATAAATCACTAAAAAATGAATCTATCAATGCTGTCTTAGAGAAAGTTGGTTTATCAGATGCAAACTTATTAATGCCTCCCGAAAAATTAAGCGGTGGCCAACAGCGTAGGTTAGCTGTAGCTGTACAACTATTAAGAAATCCTAATTTAATATTAATGGATGAACCCACGGCAGGTCTTGACTGGTCAATGAAAAATGATGTAGCTAATCTTATAAATTCACTTAGAACTAAAAATACAATACTTATTGTTACCCATGAACCAACATTATTTAAAAATCTTCCAACTAAATTATTTTCTCTTAATAGAGGTAAACTTGAAGAAAGCGGAGGTTAATAATATTGAAAGATAAAATAGTAAGAGCCACTGCAGCAAATGGTTCAATTCGTTTAGTAGCAGTTTCAGTCACCCAATCTTTAATAGAAGCTAAATCAAGACATAATCTTTCATTCTTAACAACCGCAATTTTAGGACGGGCTTTCAGTGCATCATTATTACTGGCAAGTTCAATGAAAATAATGCATGGTAGAGTTACTTTAAGAATAAGGTCAGATGGGCCTTTGAAAGGTTTGTTAGTTGATGCTGGTAGAGATGGAAACGTTAGAGGGTATGTAGGAAATGAATCGTTAGAAATAGATCCGATACTAAATAATAATGGAAAATATTCTTTTAATTTTAAAAAAGCTGTTGGGACTGGATACTTAAATGTCATTAGAGATAATGGAACTGGAGACCCTTTTACAAGTACGGTGGAATTGATAAATGGAAATATTGCAGAAGATTTAGCATCATATTTACTTTATTCTGAACAAACCCCTTCTGCAGTTTTCATAGGTGAAAAATTTCAGAAAAGTGAAGTTGTTTGCAGTGGCGGACTTTTAGCTCAGATTTTACCTAAAAAAGGAACTGATCCTCTTTTAGTATCTCTATTAGAGGAAAGATGTCAGGAGATAAAATCATTTAGCGAAGAGCTTTATAAATGCAATAATAATTTACTCTCACTAATAAAAAATATTTTTCCAGACATAGATGATAAATCAATTTCAGAGAATGCTCGTTCTCAAAGTATACAATTTAAATGTCGATGCTCACGAGACAGAAGCCTAAATGCATTAAGATTATTAGATAAAGCTGAATTAAAAGATATCTTAAATCAAGATGGCAAAGCAGAATTGACTTGTGAATTCTGTAAAGAAAAATATTTAATAGGCTTTGAAGAAATACAAAAAATGATTTAGTGATAAAGGAAAAAATATTAAAGAAAAATTATTCCAATCCAAAGAATTAAAAGAGCAGGCAAACTTTGAATTTTTTCAACAGAGAAAGAATTACTTGATATTTCCTGAATAAAGGAATTAGTTTCAATCAAACCTCCAAAAATTAAGCCTATTGATAAGAAAACTATGCTCCAACCTAGTGAAATAATAAATCTTTTTCCAGACTTAATTTGGATATAGGTAAAAATGAGTGTAGAGAAGGAAAGTAATAATCTATTATAAGAGTTAGGACTAATAAACAGTAATATCAAGAATAACAATGCAATTGATAATTTGGTTGGTAGATTATTGTATGAGTATGAAGAGATATTTGGTAATGAAAATTTTGATCCATTATTTCCTGAGCTTTTATTTAGATTTTTAATCTTGGATAAAATTGAGAATTGACCATCGATAGATCTGTTTATCTGATTCTCTTTTTGAGAAGCATTTTGAGCTTCAAAACTTATTCTTCCAGATTGTCTTGCCTTTAAACTACCCATAAGTAATTGGTCAAAAGATGATTCTATTTTTGCTTTTGCTAAAAGATCATCGCCCGCTTCCTGAACTTTTTGATCTCTTGCCTTTTGAATATCTTCAAAATCAGCACTTTCAGGAACTCCTAAAATTTCGTAAGGAGTTTTTTCAGGATTATTTTTGTTATTACTGCTGTCCAAGTTTTTTTTTTTTTAAGCCTAACTGATTTTAATAGCCTTTAGGACTTTTATAAATCAATTGGTTCAACTCCACTAACAACTGGAGCTACTTTATTTAATTTAAGATTAGGATGATCATCTAGTACTTGGTTTAGATTCCATTCATTTCTAAACAGGATTACAGGCCTATTCCAGCAATCTTTTAATATTTTACAATTAAAAATTCTTCCTATCTTCTCTAACTCATTCCATCCATCATTTATCCACCTAGCCAGTTGGTAAGGCATAGATTCTAAATTAGAATCTACACCATATTCATTTTTCAGCCTATGTTGGACAACTTCTAATTGCAATTGCCCAACTGCTGCAAGAATTGGATCTCTTTTACTTTCGTCAACATCATAAAGAATTTGAACAGCTCCCTCCTCTCTTAATTCATTTACCCCTTTTCTAAAATTCTTAAATGCTGACGGATTTGGGTTTCTTAACCAACTAAAGATTTCGGGACTAAAGCTCGGTATACCCTCATATTCTAAATGTGAACCTGTATATAAAGTATCCCCTATAGAGAACATACCTGGATTATTTAAACCAATTACATCTCCAGCATAAGCATCATCAACAACCTCTCTTTCCTGTCCAAAGATTTTTTGAGGTCTTGATAATCTAATTACTTTACCAGTTCTAGAATGCTTTACAGACATATCTTTTTCAAATCTTCCGCTGCAAACTCTTATAAAAGCAACCCTATCTCTATGTTTAGGATCCATATTTGCTTGGAGTTTAAAAATAAATCCACTAAATTCATTTGTAGTTGGATCAACATTGCCTTTATTACTATTTCTTGGAGAAGGCTTTTGAGCTAATTTCAGAAAACTATCTAAGAAGGGCCTCACCCCAAAATTTGTCATTGCGGACCCAAAGAATACAGGGGTAAGTTTTCCACTAAAGATTTCTTCTTGATTGAATTCTGCTCCTGCCTCATTAAGCAACTCAAGTTCTTCTAAAGCATTATTTAGTAAATCTTCTTCTACAAGTCCACAAAGTTTTTTATCGTTTAATTTAATTCGTTGTTCATAAGATTGCTGACCTCTTTGTGCTTTATCAAATAAAATAACCTCATTATTAAATCTATCAATAACTCCTCTAAATTCGCCTCCGCCACCAATTGGCCAATTTATTGGAAGTGTAGTCAAACCTAGTTCTGATTCAATTTCATCTAGCAATGACAAGGGTTCTCGCCCAGGTCTATCCATTTTATTTATGAAAGTAAAAATTGGTATTTTCCTCATTTTGCAAACCTCGAATAATTTTCTTGTTTGAGGTTCTAGGCCTTTCGCCGCATCCTCTAACATAACCGCATTATCAGCAGCAGCTAGAGTTCTATATGTGTCTTCTGAAAAATCTTGGTGGCCAGGTGTATCTAAAAGATTTACAACAGACTTTTCATATTCAAACTGCAATACGGTTGATGTTATTGAAATTCCTCTTTGTTTCTCAAGTTCCATCCAATCTGATGTAGCCTTTCTTTGATTACCTCTCGCCTTGACTGCTCCAGCTTGCTGTATGGCTCCTCCATATAAAAGTAATTTTTCCGTTAATGTTGTTTTACCTGCATCAGGGTGAGAAATAATGGCAAAATTTCTCCTTTTATCTACCTCCCTAAATATTTTTTCTTTATAAAAATCTTTTGTATTTGAGACCATCAAATTAAATTTAATAATATTACAAAAAAAATCATCTTAACTAAACCTTACCATAAACAATTAAATACTTATTATCTTCTTCAATAAGATCCAATGAAGAGAGATTTTTCTCTAAAATTTTGGTTTTTAATTCAATTTTTGTATATGAAGCTTTTAAAGAAGCATAAAAATCATCTGCCAAAATCTTATTAAATTCTTCTGCGCATTTAACTTTTAGCTCAATAGCTTTCTTTTCATCATTAGGCCTTATTAGATCTTTATGAAAATTAATAGTATTTTTTGTCGATAAAGTTTTAATGAATTCAAAGAATTCATCAACATGAGTAATGTGATGAATCAAACTATTACTTACAAGGAGACTTATATTTTTATGAGGCGTTAAATCTTGTAATTTAATTTTTTTTATATCAGCACATAAATAATTCAAATTAGTTAAAGCTCCAATTGAATTGTTTTTATTTTTGTTATTTTCTGCTTTTAAGATCATTTCTTCTGATCCATCAATTCCTAAAATATTCGTTTTAGGCCATTTTAAGGATAACTTTTCAGTTATATTTCCAGGTCCACATCCTAAATCAACTATTAGGTCATCACTAGTTAATTTGATTTTATTTTTTTTTAAATAGTGATTTATGAATTTTATAAATTTGTTTTCACCTTCTGAAAAATCACCTTCTGAATAAGCGATAACCTGTTCTCTTCTAATCATCAGTTCAGGTTCAGCTTCTCTTCTCATAAGAAAAAAACAGATAAATTACAAAAAAATAAAAAAAGCGTTAAATAGTGATAAGAAAAGTTGCAGACACCACAGGTAGAGTTAGTCTTCTTTTAAATACTATTTTACAAATTTAAATTAATTGTGACAGTAGCACCTAATAAAAGCTCATCTGAGAGTAATAATAATGATCTCCACCAAGATGATTTCCCAAATACAGCACCAGCTGCAAATCCAGTTTTTTACAGAACCTACAGTAGAAAAACGACAAAAGGAAGAGAAAGCTGGTTTGAGGTTGGTAATAGGAACCTTAATGGTTTAAAAGAATTAGGTTATCTTTCTGAAAAAGAATTAAATTTAATGACTGAAATGCAGAAGAGCCAAAAGGCTCTTCCTTCTGGAAGATGGTTATGGATAGGAGGTACACCTTGGATTAGTAAACAGGAGAATTTTTCAGGAGCCTACAATTGCACTTCAACAAATTTAGTAGATTGGGAAGCATTTGCTTTGATGATGGATTTAGCAATGATGGGATGTGGTACAGGAGCAATAATTGAACCAGAATTCATAGACAAACTTCCAAGAATTACTAATAATCTAAAAATAAAAAAGATAAGTGAAGTTGGGATTACAGATAAGAATTTAAGGAAAGAAAAAACAACAATTCAGATTAAAGGAAATGATATTTTCATCAAAGTAGGAGATAGCAGAAGAGGTTGGGTCGATAGTTACAAATACTTACTTGAGGCATCCAGTAACCATAACCTTGAAAATAATTTAAATGTATATATAGATCTCGAGGATGTTAGGCCAGCAGGAGAGACTTTAAAAGGTTTTGGGGGAATGGCAAATCCAATTAAACTTAATGATTTATATGCAAGAGTTGCAAATCTTCTAAATAAAGCTGTTGGCAGGAAACTAACCTCTGTTGAGTGCTGTCTTCTTATTGATGAGGCCGCTGTAACAATTGTTGCTGGAAATATTAGAAGAAGTGCCGGAATGCGACAGTTCTCCTCAAATGACAATGAGGCAGCCTCTTCTAAAGAAAATTTATGGAGTCAAGATGATCAAGGAAATTGGAGAATAGATCCAGAAAAAGATGCTCTAAGGATGGCAAATCATACTAGGGTCTACCATAAGAAACCCTCCTATAAAGCTATTTTAGATGCAGTAACTAAGCAATTTAATTCTGGTGAAGGAGCTATTCAATTTGCTCCTGAGGCTATAGCAAGATCTAATGCAGATATTTTTATAAAAGAAGAGATCAAAAATGAATTTATTGAAATTTATTCTGAGCAAGGTAAAGAGGAAGCAAAACGATGGCTTAATCTTAATTTCGGTCCATTCTCTGATGAAGAATTAAATCATCGAATGACTAGGTATGGATTAAACCCATGTGGAGAAATTCTAGGCAATGATTTTCACTGTAACTTAGCAGAAGTACATCTTAATCAAATAAATCCAGATGATTATGAAGAACAAAAAAAAGCATTTGAATCTGCGGCCTTATCCGTAGCATGCTTACTTAATCACGAATTTGAAGTTGAGAGATATAGAGTAAGTAGAGAATACGACCCAATTGTTGGAGTAAGCTTCACAGGCCTTTTTGATTTCTTTGTACACGCTTTTGGTACTCCTTGGCTTAAGTGGTGGGAACAAGGCAGACCTAATAATCAAGAAGGAAAGTCATATAAAGAGAAAGAAGCCAACTACCTCAAGTCCTGGAGGAAGATTGTAAAGGATGCCGTATGGAATTATTGTGATCAGCACAAACTTAGGAGACCTAATAGATGTACAACTGTTCAACCAGCGGGAACAAAAAGTCTACTAACCGGGGCAGCTCCAGGTTGGCATCCACCTAAAGCTCAACGATTTATTAGAAGAATTACTTTTAGAAAAAATGACCCTGTAGCCTTAGCTTGCATGGATTATGGTTATTCTGTAGTCCCTTCTCAATCAGATAAAGATGAAAAAGGTTGTTTGTTAGATAATCCATTTGATCCTAGGTGCACTGAATGGCTTGTAGAGATTCCAACTGAAGTAAGTTGGGCTAATTTAGAAGGTGCTGATCAAATAAACATAAATAACTTTTCTGCTCTAACTCAATTTGACTTTTATATGCAAGTTCAAAAGCATTATACCGAGCATAATACTTCAGCCACTATTGAATTCCGAGAAAATGAGATAGAGGATTTATCTAAAGCTATTTTTAATGCAATAGAAAATAATGAAGGATATATTTCTGCAGCATTACTCGCAAGATTTGATGCAAATGCGACATTTCCCAGATTACCTTTTGAACCAATCAATAAAGAGGAATATATTGCATTGCAGAATAAAGTTATTGAAAGAAGAGTAAATAAAGACTTCTTTGATGCCTTAAATAAATATGATATTGGAGAATTAACAGAGGCAGGTCCTGCTGGATGCGATTCAGACAAATGTCTTCTCCCTTTAGATAAACCAAAAAACTAATTATTAAGTTTATGCATTAATTACTTATAAATCTGTTTTTAAATTTAAAAATATTAGCTAATTCTAGATAAGCTAATCAAATAAAATGACATTCACATTAAATATTGGTGGTATTTTTAATGATTCATCGAATGAAGCATTAGTTGATGAATTAAAAAAGAGAACTAGTGAGGAGTCTATTTTGGAATTTGAAAAAAAGTTCAACTCACAAAATGATAAAAACCTCCATATTCACATATGCAGGTTTTTAAAACATAGACAAATATCTAGGTCTTTGGCAGCAAAATGGTTAATTATATTGATGAATAACAAAGAATTACAACTGAATTCTTTAATTAATCAGACTAAAAATTTACGTTAAGGCTGACAGCCTCCAAAGGGCTATTCCAAAAATTGAGAAGCCCATTATGAGTGTGAATGCTAATGCATTTTGCACCTGAGCTCTTTCATTCATCATATTTGAGAATGGAAGAAACTGAACAAACAAAGGTTTCTCTTCAACTATTGCTGATTTTTTAACTGTAGGTTTTTTACCTCTAGAAAACATAAAACAAAATTATGATCTAATGAATTTTACATTTAAAACGGAAATTAAAAAATAATACCTCAATAAAATGAACAAAATGTAACCTGATATTTTATTTATTTAAGAATCTTATTTATTAGTATTACAAATTTTGAAAATACATAAGGAATTATCCAAAAATAATTTTTTTATATTTACGAATGGATTTTCACAGATTTTTTCTAAATATTTTGAGAAATTCGAGTTATGGAACTCATTAAGATGATTTTCTGTAAAACAAATAATGCAAAATTTAAAACTAAGATTTATGCGAATTGAAAGGTCTTAAATAAATAACTTTACAAATAAAATATAGAATTTATTAGAAATCTAATTTTGAAATAAATAACTATCTTATTTAAACTTATAATCGATTAAAATCTGAAATAATCTATTGAAGATTTATTAATGATCAATAAAAAGCCTTTATTTAAGCCACCTTATGATTTGAAAGATGTAACACTCCTTTTTTTGATAGTAGCTTTATTTCTTATAGTTGCAGCAATTTTAGGAAATAATGCATTTGGCATCTTTCAAAGCAATATTAATTTTGGATAGAAATTAAATAATTATTTTTAATAGAATTAATTAACTTGGAACATATTTAAAAAGCTCTTTAAACCAGGGCATAAATGATTCCCCCAAACCTGCATAAGTTCTAAGTAAAACTAATGGCATTGGAAATGATATTTGAGGAGTTAGATCTAACCCAAAAAAACTTACAGGGGTTATTATCATTAGAAAAGTTATCCAATAATTAATATTAATGCTCATATCTTTTTTCAGAGTATGAAGAATTATCATTGTCTCCAAAATAAAAAAATAAGTAAAAGCCATTGATCTCCAAACATCTCCATTAATCATCACTATTGAACTATAAAACAAGAAAATAATAAAATTAAGACCAAAATATCTCTTAAAGTCAAAACCATATTCTTTTTTTAAACGATTTGAACTTACTCCATAAAGATGTGCTAATAAAAAAACCGGATAAAAATAAAACCATCTAAATGAACTTAAATAATTCAAAAACTGTGTAAACCAATACTCTCTAAAAAAAGATGAGAAATTTGGTAATTGATCAGTAACAATGCTTATATCTGGTTGTGGAGCTAAAATTCCAGCATCAATAATAAATCTTCCTATTAGCCAGAGGCAAACTCCTAAAAACATCGATATAGAATTTAAAATCAAGGATTGGGTAATATTCAAGTTGGTAAAAATTATATTAATTTTAAAGTTATTAATATTTTGAATATCTCTTCTGATAAGAAAAAAATATAAGAAAAGCAATGCAAAAATTGCTCTTTCATCTACAAATAATGAAAAGGGAACGGCAAATACAAAATATATCGGATTTACTCTAAATGCTGCAGGAATTAAAAGCAAAAGATGTGCAACAGAATCAGTCGTACCCCAAAAAGAAGCTCCCTCAACAATAAACCAAGTAAAAGAAATTCCAATGACAGAAATTAAGGTGAATTCTAAATCTTTTGTTCTTGTTCTAAGTATTCTACTTACTAAAAATATGTTAAAAAAAGAAGAAACTAATGGAATTAGAATGACATTAAAACTTCTTAAACCCAAAAAATAATTTAATGTTGGGACAAAGAATCTATAGCTGAGAATTTGGACATTTAAAGGTAATTCTCTATTAAGAGGGTTTTCAGCTTGAAGCATTTGATAGAAAAGTCTTCCAGCACGATCAGGTCTGAAATAAAGCCATAAGGATGGAAATGCAAAAAATAGTGATATAGAAAAAGCTACTAGAGCGATTTTAAAATCTATTTTCCACCCTGATTTATTCTCTAAATAGTTATTTATTATGAGTTTGTTGAATTTATTTAACAAAATTACGGGTTGATTCCTAATGGAAAATTTCATAATATAGCTATCTTTATGAAAAATTTTTTATCTTTTTTGAAATTAAAGGCTAAAAAGTTGTTTGTCAATAATTATTCTTTTATCTGATGGAGATACTTTATTAATCATTTGTATGTCATAAAATCTGAAATAAATCTAATTTTAAAAAAGTTGTTATCGCAAAATAAAGGTATTGACATTATCATTCCAGTATTTAATGAGATACATATCTCAAGCCTATTCAAGGCCTTTGATAGAGATGTTTCAACTAAATTCAGGATTTTACTTTGCTATGACGACGATACTGATAAGACTTTAAATTCATACAACCAAGATGAATACAAATTTAATATTCATAAAATTAAAAACAAATATATTGGTCCACACGGCGCAATAATGACTGGAATAGAAAATTGTACTGCAGAAGCAGTGATAGTCTATCCAGCTGACGATTTTAAAAACACAAAAATTATTGACAGTATGTATCAAAAATTCTTACAGGGAAATGACTTAGTTGTTCCCAGCCGATTTATCAAAGGTGGGGAAATGAAAAATTGCCCTTTGATCAAATCTCTTTTAGTTAGATTTGCTTCATTTACCTTATTTAATTTATCTTCCATTCCTGTAAAAGATATTAGTAATGGGTTTAGATTATTTTCCCTTAAATACTTAAATATGATTAAAATTGAATCTAATAAAGGATTTACTTTCTCTATCGAGTTGCTTGTAAAAGCTAATAGATTAGGCCTATCAATAGCGGAGATACCCTCGTGTTGGGAAGAAAGAGAATATGGTAAAAGTAGATTTAAGATATCTGCATGGATTTTTGATTATTTAAAATGGTATTTCTATGGTCTAGCTACCTTCTGGTTAAGAAAATCACCAAATACAGTGAAAATAAACATAAAGTCTTAGCCAATACAAATAAATAATTTTTCTTATGCTTGCAATAATTTATGTATTATCTCTTTGATAATTTTTTAAAAAAAAATTGCTGGCATATATCTTCAATATGTATAATAAACAACTAGAGCAACTCTCAAACATTTACTCACAGACAAAATCGATTGATTAGTAATTGCAATGAATGATAATTCTAATATTCATAACTTAAGTAATGGAAATATAAATTACTGCCAAATTTGTAGGAATAATAATCTTAAAAATATAATAAATTTTGGCCATCAAGCTCCCTGTGACTCCCTTATCTGGCCAGAGAAATTAAATGAACCAGAAACAAGATATCCACTTAATCTTCTTAGATGTGAAAAATGCGGTTTAGTTCAAATTGATCATGTCGTTGATCCAGAGGAACTATTTTTTGCAGAATATCCTTATCGCAGTGGAATCACATCAACTTTAGCTAATAATTTAAGAACTACTGCATCAACAATTGTAAAAAGATTTAACTTATCGCAAAATGGACTTGCTGTTGATCTTGGATCAAATGATGGAACTCTTCTAGAGGGTTTTCAGTCTGAGAAGATGAGAGTACTTGGCATAGAGCCAACAAATATTGCAAAACTAGCTAATGAAAAAGGTATAAAAACTATCCAGAAATTCTTCAATAATTCATTAGTTGAAGAAATTATTTCAGAATATGGAAAAGCTGAAGTAATAACAGCGTGTAACATGTTCGCGCATGTTTCTCAATTAGGAAGTCTTATAGAGGGGGCTGAGAATCTTTTAGTTGATGATGGTTTATTTGTAACAGAATCACATTATTTGCAAGATTTGCTAGATACAGTTCAATATGATTCGATTTATCACGAACACCTCAAGTATTATTCAGTAAAATCAATATTAAAATTATTTGAATACTATGATTTTACTGTTATTGATATTGATAGAATTCCCAATTATGGAGGATCAATACGTGTTTATGCAAAAAAAGGGAAATCTCATAAAGTATCAGATAGCGTTACAAACCTGCTCGAAGAGGAGATAGAATCAGGTTTATACAAGGAAGATATTTATAAGGAATTCACATCTAAGGTAAGAAAATCAAAGCTACAGTTACAGAATCTTATCCTAGAAGCCAAAAATAATAATCAAAAAGTTGTTGGTGTTGGTTGCCCTGGTAGAGCAACAACACTTTTAAGTTATTGCAACTTAGATACCGAATCCCTAAGTTATATTGCCGAACAATCAACCTCTCTCAAGTTAGGACTATTTACTCCAGGTACATATATTCCTATTATTGATGAAAAAATCATGTTAGAAGAACAGCCCGATTTTGTAATTATTCTTTCTTGGCATTATTGGGAACCTATAGTAAAAAAACTTAGAGAAAAGGGCTTAAAATCCAAAATCATAATTCCCCTCCCAGAAGTTAGAATGATAGATTAACTGCATTAAAGCCAATAATGAAATTTGGGATCATAGGTGGAGGTTTTGGATATGATTGTCATTACAAAGCTTTAATGAACATAAAAGATGCTGAAATAATTGGGATAACTGATTCGGGCTCTGGAAATCTCATATCTAGACTTTCAAATACAGAAAAATATTTTAATTCTTACGATAATCTTTTATCCTCTGAATTAGATGTAATTTCGATAGTAACTCCACCCTCAACTCACTGGGACTACATTAACAAGTCTTTATTAAAAGGTATTAATGTATTTTGCGAGAAACCCTTCTGCAGCTCTTCAAAAGAAAGTCTTAACTCTTTAAATTTGGTAGAGAATTTAGAACTAGGAAATTGCGTAAATTTTCAGTATCGATTTGAACCAGGAATTCAGTTTTTAAAATCTCAAATAAATAATGAAATAATTGGAAACGTTAATTTTATTAAATTTACATGGCTCACATCTGGCAAAGCCAATCCAGAAAGTCCCTGGACATGGAGAAATGACATCAAACAAGGCGGGGGAGTAATAAATGCTTTTTTAGTTCATGCAATAGATTTGATTCAATGGTTAACCGATAGCAATATTATTTCCGTAAAAAATGCAGAAAGTGAAATAATTGTTCCAAATCGTAGAGACTTAAACTCAAATCAAAGGGATGTTACAGCAGAGGATCTTATTCAAGTTGAATTTGAACTAAGTAAAAATATTTTTGCCAGCTGTAAAGTAAGTAACTGTATAGAGGAATCTTTAGGAATGAGAATAATTATTAATGGTGATAATGGAGAATTAATTTATAAACATATCCCACCATTTAGATCATGTGATCAATCAGTATTTCTTAAAAATAAAAAAATTCAAAAAATATTATTTAATGCTCAAGACATTATACCTCCACAGATTAGTGATACTAGAGTCTTTTCATTGACTGAACTTTATAAGATATTTATGCTTTCATTAAAAGGTCAAAAAAATAATCACTTACCAACTTTCAAGACTGGATATATGATACAAAAGATTCTAGATATAATCAAAAATGAAAAATTAAACTATAAAGATTTCTAAAATTATTTTTAGTTTATATATTCTAATCAGTAAATTAAATTATAATTTAAATTTCAAATTAATGAAAAAGTTATCTAATAAATCAGTTTTTAAAAGGAGAATAACGGAATTCATTCTTTTCTCATTTTTTAATGAATTAAAAGTGAAGAAGGATAATATTAAATTTCATCTTAGTAAGAATAATTATCAATTAAGAAGAATCTTGAGAGAAGATTGGGAAACAGTAATGTTAAACTTATACCACCTATCTAGTGATGAGACGCTATTTATTGATGTTGGGGCAAATATTGGAATAGTATCTTGCCTATTATCAAAGAGAGTAAAGTTTGGGTTTGCTTTTGAACCTGTACCCTCATCCTTCTCTAAATTAGTAAAAAATATAAATTTAAATAATATTACTAATATAATTCCTTTCCAAATGGCAGCTTCAGACAGTAACGACATGAAAACATGCACTAATTTAAAGAATGCTTTAACAAATTATATTTTAGACGAAGATACTGAAGAAGGAAAAGAAACCGCCCAAAGAGATGGATCTGTTAAATCTTTATCAATCAAATTAGACGATCTTGTAATGCCTTATATTAATAAATTTGAAGACAATAATATCTTATTAAAAATAGATGTTGAAGGACATGAAGATTTCGTCCTAAAGGGGGCTTCTGAATTACTATCTCTTGATATGCCAATAATCATTTGTCTAGAATATGAATCGCTAGATAGATTAAATTCACTTTCAAAGCTTGTTCAAAGATATAATTTAAAAAAATTCAATCCACCTAATGGAGATGATGGGAAAAATGCATTTTTCAGAAATTCCTAATATATTAAGAGCACTAAATTTAGATAGAAAGATATATATATAAATATAAAGAACTTAACCTGTAATCATTTACTTCTTATAGCTTTAAGCATTTGTTCCTCTGTGACATCTTCTCCAACCTCATTTTTTGGCTCTTCTGGCCATGCTACATCAAATCTAGCAGTTTCTTCTGTTTCAAATATTTCAGATGGATTTCTCTTATTTATTTTTTTTCTTCTAACAAGTACATGATCAACTCTTAGTTTTTCATCAGGTGTAACAATTCTTTCAAGTTCAATTACCTCTGTGAATGGTGTTGATGCTAATTCTCGAACTGGAATAATTTTTTTCTGTGGCTGAGGTTTAGGCATAGAGGTATATCTTTATGTTTTAAGATACCACTATAAACTATAAACTGTGTAATCTATCCCTAAATTATAAATACTTTATCAGATTAAAATATTAGAAATGGTCATTTTTAGAGATTAGCCTACATCATGTTTGTTATAAAAAAGGCTTCCTCCCAAAAATGACATATTTTTTACTTACTAGAATTGTTCAAGAAAGTTAATATTGAAAATGTTATTAAAAAAAGAAAGTGTATAAATATTGTCTAAACTTTTTAAAATCTAAGAAGAATGAGTTGCGATATTTCTAATCTCGTTAAACTAAAAAAAAATGCCTCAAAAATAAAGGCATCTATAATAGAAAGTTAATTTGAAGTAATAAATATTTAATAAGCAGAATATATTTTTATATCTCTTTGTAAAATTCAGATATACAAAGTTGTAGCTTATTTTAAAAGTCACCTTCTTCCTATGAGATGATAAACAATTAATATTTAATTAATAGTTCGATGACTACAGGTTTATTTTATTGTCTAGCCAACATATTGCTCTTTACTTTTTTAATAATATATTCTACAAACTATACAAAAAGAAAAAGTAATAAAAGGAATATGCATACTAAAAATATAAATAAACTAGAGAAAATATATAGATTAAATAGCTATGAAGATTCTTTCCATAACTAGAGATTTATTTTTTTATAATTTTACACTATTAATAAATTACATATATAAATTTATAAATAATAAGAGTTATGTTTAAATTAATAATTCTCTAAGTCTTTTAATTTATAAAAATTTCATTTTGAACTATTGAACATGGCCTTTTGATTTGTCAGCCAAAATAGTAAAAAAATGAAAAAAGCAGATACACCTACTCCAACAAAAGAACTAAAAAAGAACTTAGTTGATATATCTGTCTCTGTAAAAGCAAAAAGTAAGTTCATGTTAATAAATAAATTATAATTTACTCCTTCGTTGTTTAAATTTCTTATATTTTTATACTAAAGTTATAAAATATTTTACTTTTAGAAAATATAAAATTACAAATTCTTTTATGCAGCTCAGACTAAATATATCATTTAATACAATCCATCTTTAAACTGCTTGCTAATTCTTAAATAATGCATCCAATGTTTAAATGGTAATAAGTAATATTTTTATGATGCTAATAGACGCTCCAACAATTTCATTTATAGAAATTTATAAAATAATATATTTAAATGCAAATTTATAATGATATAGATATTTATTTCTATAGCTTTATTTCTATAGCTTTATTTCTTCTAAATAAAAAAGGTTTCATTTTATTTAGATTTATTAAATAACATTCTAAATAAAAGCAACATTAAAAACAAAACTTATATAAAAGGTTAAAAGATGATATAAGGGGCTAAACCCTTCTACTATTCTTCTTCTTTAAGCTGATTAACTAATACTTTGTAATCTTGAACAATATCCTCTAGAAATTTGATTATAAAATCATTTCCACATTTAGTTTCAATATCCATATCATCACAAATTGCCATTATATCTTCGTATGCTGGTTTGAAAATCTTTGTAATTTGATCTTCACTTGGCTTGAATTCCATATGATTTTATTTTATTTATTACTATTTTATAGAAAAGTTAGCTTGTAATTTATACACATAAAGAATAAGAAAATTACATTAATAATTATCTATTTGGAATCAACATAAGATGTGATATTTGTTACAAGGTATAGGAACTGAATTGGTTTAATTTCAAATAATTAGAAATATACTAATTAATAATATTTGAAAATTTCATCCCTAATCAAGTTTTTTAAACGTAAATAATACGGAAACCAAGGTTGATCCCACTATCAACATTTCAAATATACCTAATGATGACATTAAAAAATTCCTGGAATGATTTGTCCTGTAGTTGCATAAGCCCCTATTAAAGCAATGAAACCAAGCATCGCCCATCTGCCATTAGCCTTCTCTGCTTCGGCTGGGTAATTTGTATACTCCTCAACGAGTTGAGTTTGAACTTCTGTTGGGAAGATATTTTGTCTTCCACCAGATTCTGTTGTAATTGAAATTGAACGTGACATTAAACCATACCTGGGATAATTTGACCTGTTGTGACATAAGAGCCAACTAATGCG
>Ga0160422_10000632_pt1 | contig 21465 bp, 17 predicted proteins | sample Fk160mmetaG_FD_108192 | JGI IMG/M metagenome (GOLD analysis project Ga0160422, IMG submission 108192) | Marine microbial communities from the Central Pacific Ocean - Fk160115 60m metaG | ecosystem: Environmental > Aquatic > Marine > Oceanic > Photic zone | place: The Central Pacific Ocean...
AAAGGTTTTATCGAAGGAATTTTTGATCATGGATGCGAAAACGATATTATCAATTTGGGAGAAAACTTTTTCCGAAAAAGTGGATTACCTTTCTGAACATCTTGCGGATGATTTGGTTATTGAATTTATGGGTAAAGACAGTTCCTCCCAAACGAAAGACGAGCATATTGCTTGGAGTATTTCAGATGAAAGCCCAACAATAGGCGACTTTAAGGTAATTTTTGAAGAGAATGGCGTAGCAGTTGGAACCCACACTGCTGTAAACCCTCAAGGAGAGGGAAGAGATGTCATGTACTATGGTAAGTTCGAAAATAATAAAGTCACTGAATGGAAAGTACTAGTTTCAGTCCAAGATGGGAGTTAGGATGCTGGGCGAGATGGTTGTACAGCATCGTCCAAATTCAAAATTCTAAAACCCAAACACTTGCAGATTACCGCTAATTAGAGCCTGCTCATAGGGCTTATCGACTACCCTTTCTCGGCTGGGCTATTAAAGCCACTCCAGACCACTGCCTTTTCTAATAACAGACTTCATATGTGGCTCATATATATTGCTTAATATTTTGAGTGTTTCATAGAAATAGAATTCGCCCAACACACAAAAAAATAGAACCCAAAAATTTAAATAAAAAAGTTAGCCATCAATTTCTAAAGCTCTAGAAGACCACCATATTCACAGTTCTCTGCGTGGATTGGTGTATTTGGTTACGGGAATTTAAGAAATAGAAGTCTATGCGGATAATCTTCCAGCCGACTTTCCAGCCAAACGGCCAAATACAGAGCCATTAATTAATCCTGTTCCTCCAGGATAATTAAAAAAGAAGACACCACCAACAAGCTCTCCTGCTGCAAAGAGACCAGGAATTGGATCGAGATTGTTGTCAAGCACTTGTGCACTGTCAGGATCGATCCTTAAACCGCCAAAAGTAAACGTAATGCCGCACCCTACCTGGTATGCTTCGAATGGGCCCTCATCAATTGTATTCGCCCAGTTGGACTTGTTGATCGGAAGTCCATAAGTTCCACGTCCATCTTTTATATTAGGGTCAAAAGACGTTTGGGTATCTACTGCCTTATTATAAGCTTTAATTTCTTCAAGGAAAGAATTTCGATCCACACCTTCCAATTTGGAGGCCAGTTTTTCTAGCGTAGGCGCACTCACTTTTGAAACACGCTTTATGCGATATTCATCGCGTAACAGGTGGGTTACTTTAGCATCGAATACTTGCCAGGCAAACTGGTCTGGCTGATCAAGAATCACTCTTCCATATTTCGCATATGTATAATTCCTAAAATCTGCCCCCTCATCAACAAAACGTTTTCCGTAAGCATTAACCATTATCCCCCATGGATATGAGTGCTTCTGAAAACCATCGCCTACGTCGAGATCACCAAATTCGGGTGCATTGTAATCCCAGCCGACTGCGTGACAGCCGGACCAGTTACCATAACTAGATGCGCCAATGTTCATTGCCATCTTTATACCTTCTCCAGTGTTAAAACGAGAACCGCGGACACTTGCCATTTCCCAACCAGGTCCGAGGTATCGGGTACGCATTTCTGGGTTTGCTTGAAAACCACCTGACGCGATCACAACAGATTTAGATTTCAAACTTTGAATTTGTCCTTTGTGGCGTACTTTTACTCCCGTTACCGCATGACCATCTGTCAAAATTTCCAAAGCGCGTGTTTCGTATCGGATCTCTATACCGCTTACTTTTGCAATAGATGTATGAGCATCAACTAGACCTGGACCACCACCCCACGTTTCAAGAGTGAGCCCTCCCCAGAATTTGAAGCGACCATCTACTTTGAAAGCTTGGCGACCGTAAATTGGTATAAAACGAATACCTTTTTCACGCATCCAGTGCATGGTCTCTCGTGAACTAGTAACTAATCGCTCACAAAGTGCTGGATCAGTTCTGTAGCGTGTTACGCGGAACATATCATCAAAGAACTGTTCGGTGGTGTAGGTACCAAAATCTGTTATCGCGACCTGGTCTTCAGGCAGGTCAGGACACAAAGCACGAATGTCATCTACGCCGTCATAAGTGAAGCGAATGGCACCTGCAGTATATCTAGAGTTACCTCCATTTTCAGCCTCTGGCGCACATTCTAGCATCAAAACTGTCGATCCAGCTTCTTTAGCAGCGTGAGCTGCACAAAAGGCGGCATTGCCTGCTCCGATAATGATGGTATCCCAAGTGGCCATATGTATGATCCTTTACTTTTAAATGCATATACTTTTCCGTCGAACTGACGATATCGAATCAAGCATTTCAAAAGCAATAGATAATTGAACTGATAAATACTGAAATAATAACAATTAATGTAAAATTTGCATCAATCGTTACAAGTTGTGAATTTTCCGTCATCCTTGGATAGACGCCAAAGTGGGAGCTGCTCTGCATCTTTAATAGCTTAAAACGATTTCAAAATCTTACTTATAATCTGTATTTTTTACTTTCACCAAAATTCTATATTTAGTTTCAAACGGACAAATTTGTAAAATTTCGGAAACACATAACCAAAATGAAAGGCACTAGTTGCAAAAACATGAGCCTCCAATAATCCAACAACTTGAGTTAATAAAAGAATTCTTAATAATATCCATGGAAGTAAAAATTAGTCATTTTTCGACGATTTTAAAAAATATTTAGTTCGTAACACACTGTTTATGGTAAAAAAAGGTACTGTTGCACCATTGTGTTATTGCCAAAAAGTGGAAAAATAAATATTTTTAACCAACTGACAAGTTTATTTCAATTAGGCGCGTCCAAATGTTTTATTCTGATTTTTATTCAATTTCGTTCGATTTTTTGTCAGGCATGATCCTTCATACTTCCGAATTAACTCAAATTAAATCTATATAAGCATGCAGTCTTAAAAATTTCCTCACTACCGCTGCCAATGGATAATTTGACTAAAAGCTGCATTTGATTGATTGTTACGAAATGGGCATTAACTACGATTTTGACGATTTAGAAGCCTTTATGGCAGTCAAGGAAACAAACTCTTTCCGTCTTGCTGCAGAAAAACTACATCTCTCTCAATCTGTAATCAGCCGGCGCATACGTAAACTGGAAACAGCCTTGGACTCGATCTTGTTTGAACGAACCACGCGCTCGGTAAAACCGACTCTTGCTGCCAAACGTCTTCACGTCCGTGCAAAAGCTATGCTGGATGACAGGCGAGAAATGACACTTGCCATGCGAGATGAGAGCGTTGCCTTTCAGTATCAGCGAAATATAGTCATTACTGTTGCGCTGGTGCCCACTGTCGTATCACTTCTAATACCGACGTCGGTGAAGGCTTTTCATAAGCTAGGTCAAAAAGCACGCTTTAGGCTTCTTGACCTCACTGCCAACGGTGTTGCTGAACAAGTGGCAAAAGGTGAAGCAGATTTTGGGATTTCATCTATTCCCGAACTGGAACCAAACACCGAGTTTATTCCGTTATTTAACGACGAAATCGTTATGGTATGTCCCGAGAATCATAAACTTGCGGAACTTAGTTTGGTAAATTGGACAGATTTTGCTGCAGAAGAATTGATTGTTCCTTGTCGAGGGACGGGCAATCGGTTACTTATTGACGAGACTATGGCCAGAGCAGGTTTATCCATCTCATGGTCTTATGAAATAAGACGTTCCACAACAGCTCTGGAACTTGTGGCAGCTGGAATGGGACTTGCCCTGCTCCCGAAATCAGCAATTGATCCAAACAAAATTAATGGTGTTGAAATTAGAACCATCTCCAATCCAAGCATTATCCGCCCGATCGGATTGCTAAAAAGGATTGGACATAAACCTACTGCAGCGGAAGAAATTTTTATGTCTATAATTTGCCGCGTTGCCAGCGAAATATAAAAAGCAAAATTTAATATTCTGAACCGTGAAAAGCGCCAATTATAAAATACAGCCTGCGAACTAATACCCTAGAGTATTTCTGTTCAAAAATTATACCGTATTTATGGGGCTAATAATCTGCAAACCTACGGAAAAATAGATCGAAAGTGTGACGCAATGCCGCCTGGTGTAGTAATCCACAAATCGTCCCTATTTGCAAATATGTGATCAAACGCTCGACGCAATGCCCTCACTCTAAATGGATGCCCAATTACAAAAGGATGTAAAACAATGGTGTAGCATAATGGCCATTTTTCTGACTGGATAAGCATTTCGTCGAATTGATCAATCATCATCCGTTCAAAATCTAAAGCACTTTGCTGACGAAAAACCATCACTGGGCTATCGTTTATTTCTATCGAATAAGGAACCGATAGTATCTTGCCTTTTCGGGTTTTCATCCAAAACGGTTGGTCGTCTGCCGGCCAGTCCAAAACATAATTGAAACCGACTTCCTGTAAAAGATCCAAAGTTACATCTGTTTGGGCTAGATATGGGCCCAACCAACCCTGGGGTTCTTTTCCAGTGTAATCCTTAATAGCGCTATAGGACTCTTGTATAAGCGCCTTTTCGCACCCTTCGCCCATAGCCGCCTGACTTTCACCATTTGTCCGACCATGACCTATAAATTCATCTCCTCGAGAAATTGCACGATCCGCGATTTGAGGACAATTCTCGAATAAGAGGGAATTGAAATTATGCGAAACAGGAATTTTATATTCATCCAGTAGGTCGAATAAATACCACTGACCAACTCTGTTACCGTAGTCTCTCCACGCATAGTTGCGAGATGTCTGAGGTGCAGTCAAACTGGCACTATCAGAGCCTAAACCATTACAAAAACTAAAAATTTCAATGTTATTACATATACTTACAGCTAACCTTTTTCCACCAGGCCACTCAAAGTAGGGGCGTTCGGGGAGTGGCAAATAATCATATCGCCTGTGATGTCGTAACCTGAGTAAGGTTTCAGCTCCTGTGCTCATTTTACTTTCTCCAATTTTGACGTTGGTCTCTAACAGTTTTAGCAGCCCGAAAGATATTACGATAGCCTGTGCAACGGCACAGATTTGATGAAAGAATGTGGGTTAACTCTTCGTCTGATAAGTCAGGATTCTCTTCAAGAGCTCCGGTTATCAACATTAGAAATCCTGGAGTGCAGAAACCGCATTGCAAAGAATGATTTTCAATAAAGGCTTTCTGCAAGTCTGATAGATCATCACCCACGGCTAGGCCTTCCACAGAGCGTATAGCTTTACCTTCAACCTGAACGCCAAATACAAGACAAGCACGAACCGGTTTTCCCTCCACAAGCACAGTGCATGCGCCACAAACTCCATGCTCACAACCAACATGGGTGCCAGTCAGGCCGCAATCTTCCCGCAAAGTATCAGCAAGTGTTTTTCGGTCTTCTATTTCGATGTGGTATGTTTTCCCGTTCACATCTAACGTTAACTTAGATTTTTTAATCTCTTCCATGGTTTATCTCATGGCAATCATGATTGGTGCGAGCAAGACGCTGCGGCAGAGCGAAGTGCACGTTCGACGACAGTCTTAGTAAGATCACGACGATATCGCAAAGTCGTAGATGAATCTTCCATAGGTTCAACGCTTTTAGAAGCAACCTCCGCAGCTAACAAAAAAGAATCTGCTCCAGCTATACTCCCATTTAGTTTTTCTTCTGCCTCCGTAATCCTTCTGGGAAAATCTTCAATACCGCCCAGCCCAATTCGAACATTTGTTATCCTACCGTTATCCTCGTTGTAGATAACTAGCGCCATGCCCATCGCAAAATCACCAGCGCGGCGGCAGAATTCGTAAAATCCCCATCTAGTCTGTTTTGAAAGAACAGGTAATTTAACATCAACTATTAGTTCGTCTGGTTCTTTTGCAGTCAGCATCGCGGCTTCAAAATAATCTTCCGGGTCTAATACACGCACGCTGCTGGCAGTCCTCAAAGTAATTTTTCCATTAAGAGTAGCTACTAAGAGACACCACTCTGATGAGGGATCGGAATGAGCAATACTACCACAAAATGTACCCATCTGTCGGATAGGAAAATGTGAAATCTGTTGAGCCATACTGCACATGATTTCACCAAGAACCCCTGGCGCCGACTTCTTATTATGAAAATGAGCGTGACGGACCGTAGCGCCTATGACAAACTCATCACCTACTACTTCACATGTCCCAAGCTCATCAATGTTGTTAATATCAATCAGGAAGGCTGGATACGCAACACGCAGTGCCATCATTGGGATAAGGCTCTGGCCTCCTGCAATAATTAGGCCCTCGTCATCTGCTTTTTCAGAAAGCATTTGTAGAGCGTCATCCAAGTTAGAGGGGTTCAGCATTCGAAATGGTGCAGGCTTCATAATTCACGCTCTTTTTCAATTTGTCCTCGCCGTTTATGATTTAATTGCGCTGTCCAATGCGACCAAGACCGTGCAGTTGCTGTATGAGAGGGCGCACCGATCGCCTCAATCTCCCCTGGGAACAGAGGTATAGCAGCACCCACTGAAACAGCTGACAAGATGGTTTCCGCTTCTCGGCATGCAAACACACATTTATGCACAAGTTCTTGTAGCTGACACCCAGTTTGCACCATTCCATGTCCACGTAGTAACAATGTCGATGTTCCTTTCATAGACCGTGCCAGAGATTTAGCCTTTTGTCGATCATCAATTAGTAGCTTCGTATCACCATGTTCATCTTGGCTATCCCACTGCGGTACTCCTTCTCCTAAAAAAGCACCAGTTTGGCTAACGGCAAAAAGTTTTGATCCTGTGATACAAAAAGGCATTATAGAAGGTGAGTGGTGGTGGCAGATTGCATTAACATCAGGAAATCTTCGATATATTTCGCTATGAATGAAACGCTCCGAAAATAACTCTGCCTCAGTGTTTAAAACTGGTTCAGCTTCAAAGTTAAAAGGGTAAAGGTTACCTAGGGAGACCCGGGATGGAGGAATCGAGGTCGGTAACCAGAATATAGCTGAATCGTCAGGAGCACGAATTGAAAGATGACCAAAAACGTCCAATACGCCCTGTTTGACCAGAATTTGGTTTGCTGTAATCAAGTCTTCAGCTAAACTTTTGGCTAATTTTGGAGTCTTACTCATATTGTGTATCCGAGATTCTAGCATGCAGATCCTGTGGAGTAATTGGCACTGAAGTTATTCTTACGCCAAGATCCTTTATTGCATCCTCAACAGCAGATGCGATAGCCGCGGCAGTAGGGATGACTCCACTTTCCCCAACACCCTTCGCGCCCAGCGCATTTAGAGGGCTCACGTTCTCATAATGATCCAAGGTGATACTTGGTATCTCTGCTGCCGTCACTAAAAGGTAATCTGCGAGCGTTGTGCTCAGAGGTTGTCCTGCTTCGTCAAATACCATCTTTTCATAGAGAGCGTTCCCCAGACCATGTGCTAGCCCACCAAAGATCTGTCCCTCAACCATCATAGGATTAATCATTCGGCCACAGTCATGCGTCAGATGAAGCTCTTTTACATCGACAGCGCAGGTCTCAACATCTACTTCAACAACGGCGATACAACAGCCATTAGAATAAGCCATGCCTTCAATAATTACGGACTCAGTAGCACTAAGACCCGGTGAATTGATGCCTGGAAGACTGTACCCTGGCAGGCCTTCTGCCAATTTTGCCAAATCTGAGAACGTTATAAATTGATTAGAGTCCGCCACTGACACCAAACCCGCTTCTAGATGCAACGTCTCTCGCGAGACTTCTAGAACATGTGCCGCTACGTTTAAGATTTTCTCACGGACTAGGCGGCTAGCTGCATCTGCAGAGGCACCTGCAACAACTGTCAAGCGACTATTAAACCCCCCAAAGCCATATGGTTCGGTCGTATCACCAAGAGACAGATCTACCAAATTAATATCACCACCAAGATTTTCGCAAACGATTTGCGCCAAAGCAGTTCCTACACCTTGTCCCATCGCAGCAGCACCAGAAACGATTTGAATACGACCATTGCGGTTTATACGAATTGTGACGCTTTCGTATGGACCACGCCCTGTGCCTTCAACATAATTTGCTAGGCCAATACCAAGCCTCCGCCCCTCTTGCCAAGCTCTCTTCTGACGATCCAAGAAATTTGACCAGTTCATCGTTTTCATGGCCGATAATTGTAGGCGCGGATAGTCTCCGCTATCTAGTTCGATATCTTCACCCGAACGAAGTTTCAAAGGCTTTGCACAGGGTAACATTTCCGGTGTGACCAAATTTTTCAGTCTGATTTCGGCTCTGTCGATACCCATTTTGTGAGCTGCGGCATCCATTAATCTTTCCATAACAAATGTGGCTTGTGGTTGCCCTGCGCCTCGCACTGGCGTAACTGGTGTCTTATTTGTAAGAGCAACAGTAATTGCAACATCATAGGCTGGCACTTTGTATATTAGCGGCAGCATTGTACCGGATGCATAAGGAACATTTAAACCCCGCGCCGTGTAAGCACCATGATCATGAACCATTCTACCGCGAACACCAAGAATAGCCCCCTTGTCGTCAAGAGCCATTTCGGCAGTCCAATGCTGTTCTCGTTCTTGACAACTAGCCAAAAAATGCTCGCGCCTATCTTCAACCCATTTAACGGGTAATCCCGTAATCAAAGTCGCTATAGGAACAACAATTTCTTCTTGATACGTAACCAACTTAGGGCCAAAACCTCCGCCTAAATCTGGGGTTAAAACCGAAATCTCCGATTCACTACGGCCAAGTAAATTGCATAGGTTTTTCTTCAATGCGTGCGGAGTTTGAGTTGAACTCCAGACATCGAGACGGTTATTGAGCTTGTCTAAAATAGCTAGAACACCACGGCCCTCAATCGAATGCGCCCCACCTCTATCAATTGTGTAATTTCCAGATACAGTTACAGCAGCATTATAAAAGGCTTTTTCGCAATCACCATAAGAAAAACCAAACTCTGCGAGCCGATTGTGAGGCAAAGTACTATGCGCCCTCGCTGCGCCCTCTAAAATCGCGGCCTGACAATCTACTGATGCTGGCAAATCTTCATATTCAACAATTACGGCATCGACAGCATCTTCCGCTTGAGCACGTGTCGAGGCAACAACAGCTGCAATAGGTTCACCAACATAGGCAACTTCATGATTGTTCAAAATCGGTCGATCCACGGCAAATGCAATTGATGATGAAGGCAATCCAACTGATAGTTTATCTCCAGAACAGAGGTAGGGAGAAAGATCTTTGGCGGTAAGAATGGTTACAACGCCGGGTATTTCGCAAGCATGTTCAGAGTTTATTTCTAATATTCGAGCGTGCGCAACTGGGCTTCGGACAAAAGCCACATGTAATTCTCCTTCCACCTGAAGATCATCCAAGAAGCGGCCTTGACCGGTCACCAGCGGATTATCTTCTAGCCGAAGAACTGAACGGCCTATCAATTGCGTTGGAGGTTTTCTTGATTTCGTCATCATCTATTGTTTTTTTCCGTGTCATATTGCAAAATTCGATCGCTCAGATACTGTGGAGTAATCGGTAATTGTTGAACTAACCCTGGGCGCTGCAGAGCGTCATCAACTGCACTGGCAATGGCGGCACCTGCAGCTGTCACGCCTGCTTCGCCAGCACCCTTAATACCCAGCGGGTTAAGTGGAGATGGTGCATCCTCCAAAATGAGGACGTCACAGGGTGGCATTTCTACAGCGGAAACCATGAGATAATCTGCAAGCGTGACAGACAGGGGCTGACCAAACTCATCGTACTTAAATTCTTCAAAAAGAGCTCCGCCGATGCCCTGTGCCAAACCACCGATAATTTGTCCCTCAATCATCGCTGGATTTACAGCACGACCGACGTCATAAGTGATTGCGTACTTTTCTACCTCAACTGAATAGGTCTGCTGATCGACTCGGACGACGGCAATATGAGCTCCGTATGGATAGTTCATATGTTTGTTGTGAAACCAGGCTTCAGCGAAAAGGCCAGGTTCAAAATCTCCACGAGTAGGTGAATTTGGTTCCAAATGTCGAGCTATTTCACAAAGCTTGATAGAACCAATTCCTTGCTTAATAGAATGAACAACCCCATCAGTGATTTCCAATTCAGAAGGTTCTGACTGAATGAGGCTTGCTGCAACGTTCACCGCCTTTTGCTTAAGTGCTACGGCCGCACGGCGGGCAGCCTCGCCAGTCATAACCGTAACACGGCTTGCATGCGCTCCAAAACCGTAGAGTATTCGATCTGTATCGCCATGCACAACCCGTATCTTCTGGTAATCGACACCAAGTGTTTCAGCGGTTATTTGAGCTATTGCAGTCTCCATCCCTTGTCCTAACGACGCTGCTCCTGTAACTACTTCGATCTCTCCGGATGTCGAAACATTAATACGAACCAATTCTGACGGGCCTAAACCGCTTTTTTCAACAAAAAATCCTAAAGCTAAACCAACGGCCTCACCTCTCGCCCGCCTTTCAGCTACTTCAACTTCCGCCCGTTCCCACCCGAATGCCTTCCTGGCTTTTGACAACAGATCATCATAATTGCCACTGTCGATAACGACATCGGTTTCAAGCGCAGATAACCCTCGAGCATATGGCATTTCATCAACTTTGATAAAATTGGCGCGTCGAACTTGTTCACTTGTCAAATCCAATCGCTCTGCAATAGCATCTACCAGTCTCTCACGGACAAAAGTTCCCTCAAAACGACCAGGTGCTCGATATGTAGCCGCTGGCGTTTTATTTGTCAGTCGGTAATACGCCTTGGCACGATAAGCTGGTACTTTGTAGGGACCCAACAATAATCCAATTGTCATGCCTGCAACTCTTGCGCCGTGCGTTCTCACATAGGCACCCTGGTCGTGCCAAAGTATTTCATCAATTCCAAGAATAGTGCCGTCTTGCTTGACGGCTGCGCGTACTAAATGATCTTGCTCGCGGGAATGGTTTGCCGCAATCATGTGTTCGCGCCTATCCTCAATCCATTTCACAGGACGTCCTAGTTGAATAGCTCCCAAACAAACTAAGACGTCTTCAGGATAAATTTCTCCTCGAATACCGAAACCCCCTCCAACATGAGGCTCATGTAACGCAATTTGATATTGAGATAGACCAAGCATTTTTGCCAGCTGATCTCGGTTCCAATGAGGGCGTTTAGTTGTTCCATACATGTCAAGCCGTTGACGCCCTGGATCCCAACTCGCTAATGCACCTCTAGTTTCCAATGGTATCCCAGAATGCCTGCCAATCCTAAGATTTAGTTCTATCAACTCATCAGCAGCTAATTGAGCGGCATCGAAATCTCCATACCCCTGCTCGAGAACTACAGGCTCAGTATCTAATCCAGGTGCAAAAATACCTGGTTCATCTTTTGCGGATCCCTGGTATGGCAATTCTCTGATATCTGCGTAAACAACATCGGCTGCATCTTCGGCAATCTGCTGGGTTTCTGCAAATATAACTGCAAGTGGTTCACCCACATAACGCACATATTCTATTGCAAGTACTGGCTGTCGGTAAGGTGAGAGGCCTTGAACAGCCGTTTCTCGGAAAGGAATTGGTGGCAAATGCTCTATATCTGCTGCCACCCAAACACCAACGACGCCATCCATACATTTGGCTTCTGCCGTTTCAACCTCTAAAAGTTTTCCAAATGCAACGGGTGATCTACAAACCCGAGCATAAACTTGTCTCGGCAGGTTTATATCACCGGCAAAAACACCTTGCCCTAATACCAGAGGCTTATCTTCCAAGCGTGTTACGGACTTGCCAATATATTTGTTTTTTCGGCTGTTCCTACCCTTGACTGGCAAAGCCTTTTGAGGACAATCCAAGGTCACACGTTTTCCCCCTACTTTTGTTGTTTAGATAGTGGCCCAAAAACTGTTGACAAGAGCATAAAGAGGAAACCTACGACCCAAAACAGTGGACTTGGCACGAATAACAAGATCGATCCTGTCGCATAGCCAATTCTAACAAATAAATTCATAGGTACGCGAAAATAACCTTCGGCTGCAACGGCCAAACCAACAACTGCTACCAGCATGCGCAGGCAATCTACCAGCGTCTGTAAAAAATCTCCCTGCATCAAGATTCCCGGGGCGTAGATAAAGCCAAACGGAAGAAAGAAAGCTGCTAAGGCGAATTTACATGCTGAAAGAGCAATTTTAACTGGATTGGCATCAGCTATAGCCGAGGCAGCGTAGGCGGCAACTGCCACAGGTGGTGTCATGGCTGACAAAACACTGAAATAAAGTAGAAATAAGTGAGCCTGGAGCATTGATTGGCCGAAAGCACCGATCAATGTTGGTGCAACCAATGCAGCAGATAGTGCATAAGCTGCAGGTGTAGGCATGCCCATCCCTAAAATTATCGTGGTTACAGCTGCGATAACCAGAGTGAGCGTTTCATTAGCACCGGAGACCAAAACAATCAGTTCGGATACTTTACCAGCAAGTCCAGTCATCGTGATACCGCCAACTACTAAACCAGCTGCCGCACACGCCCCTGTCACAGCGACCATACTTACAGTAGTCTGGCCAATACCATCATATAACTTCTTTATTGAGAACGAATTCCAACGGATCATCCAGACGGCTAGCAAGGCCAGGGTTCCATACAATGCAACATACGTTGGTGTATAATGCAAAACCAGAGCGCCAGTGAGCACACCAAGGGGAATGATGTACAGCCAACCCTTTTTTAACACGTCAGTCGCATGTGGCAGACTATCCGGATCCATTTCGCCGGCGCCCGTACGTCGAGACAATAAATCAACCTGAAGAAAAACGCTGACATAATAAAGGATAGCTGAGAAGAGGGCTGCGAAAGCAATGGAAACGTAGGGAATTCCAGTGAATTCTGCCATAATGAAAACAGCAGCACCCATGACTGGGGGTAAAATTGATCCTCCTGTCGAAGCTGCAACCTCGATTCCACCGGCAACTTTTGACGAATAGCCCAGGCGTTTCATTACAGGAATGGTAACTGAACCGGTTGTCACAACATCAGCTGTAGGACTGCCTGACAACATGCCAAACAAACCGGAAGATACAACTGCAACCTTCGCAGGACCACCTTTTTGGCGTCCGGTCAAGGCCGCAGCAAGATCAAAAAAGAATACTCCACCTCCAGCACGTTCAAGCAGGGTTCCAAACATGACAAACACAAATGCATAAGTGGCAGTAACTTGAACAGGCGCTCCAAATATACCATCGGTGGTGAAAATGGTAACATCCAAGAAGTGCTTTGGGCTTATGTAGCCGTGCTTGAGGGGTCCATCAAAATTATGCCCAAAAAGATTATAAACCATGAATACCAGCACTAAAGCGGTCAGACCAATCCCAACTGTCCGCCGGGCAGCTTCAACGGATAAAAGCAAAATACCGTAGCCAAAAATCCAGTAAGATAATGGCATCGGGTCAAAGAGCGTGATGCGCTCTGCAATATTTTGCATCTCAAGTGAAAAAAAGATCAAACAAGCTACGCTGCTACCAGAAAGAAAAAAATCTACAATTGAAGGGAAGTCTTTCCGCGCATTTGGGCCAGCACCGACCAACAAGAATAGCAATGTTAGCATAAGGGATAAAAAAACAATTGTTCTCGCGAGCACATCCCAATCAGATAAAGTTGCCGCATATACCGTAAAACAGGCAGTAAAAACCGCAAAGGCCTTAATCACCTGCATCATAATGCCAGAGGGCTGTCGTCGAACCCCGGATGACAAAACTAAAGTTCCAATCTTCTCAAGGCTACTAGTTTGAAGATCAGTTGTTTTCATTTAAAAACTCTCGTACCATCTGAAGTTTTGCATACATCAAATGACGTAGGCTCAAACATGGACGTAAAAGTTATAATTTGAAACGAGCGCCCAGCTTCTTTTAACAATAGGGCACTCGCTCGTTGTTTTTTTACATAAGGCCAGCTTCCTTATATGCTCTTAGAGCTCCAGGGTGAAACGGTACAACAGACTGATCCACCATACCCTTTGGCGTAAAACGTCCCATCGCTTTCGAAACTGAGCCCATTTTTTCTGGGTTCTCAATCATTGATTTTGTTATTTTGTATACAGCATCTGACGACATCTCTTCCTTAACAAAAAGAATCACAGACGTAGTAACCGTTGCAATATCACCATTTTTCCCAGGGTTGGCTTCTGCTGAAATAGTCCATGGCTTCAAAAAATACTCATCCATCACTGCTTTTGCAGCTTCCGGAGGGGTAGAGAGCATTGTCAAATCAACCGCTTGGCTCATTTGCTGAAGACTAGAATGTCCTTCAAACAGCGTATTGGCAAGCATGTCTACTCGCCCATCACGCATCAAAGAAGTCTGTTCTTTAGACGCTTGAAACTGTACCGAACCGCCCCAAGACTCTATGTCTTCAATTGTAACGCCAAGAGAATTAAGTATTGCCTCCGTAATGGCGGATGTTAGCAGTCCTTTTCGGTTAAAAACCAAGCGAATAGGTGGCTTTTTTTCCGCTATGTCGTTTAGTGTCTCAAGACCATATTTTGACGCAAAATCGGACCTTGCGATCCACCAAACAGGTGCCCAGTCATAAAGAACAGCTACCGCTGAAAGTCCTTCAACGGGTTCTTTGAATGGGTCTTTGCCTGCAGCAGCATAGGCCAGGTCACCATCGTTTGCTATGCCTAAGCCACAAACACCAGAATTTACCTGAACAACATTTGCAAGACCGCCTGAAGACGTTTGGTATGTAATGGTTGAACCCGGCACGCCCGCCTTAACCGACGCATCAAGACCTGCGCCAACAAGAGACCAAAGTCCACCCGGACTAGCACCACAAATTGACTCATTTATGACGTCCGAGTATGACGGTGTCGCCATCAATACCGCTGCGACTGCTGTAATCAAATGTTTTTTCATACTGTCCTCCCTTTCATGAATTTTGAGTTACGTATAACGCAACCACTGACAACGTTAGTGTCACATCCAAGCAGAGCCGATATTTGTACAAAATGCAAGAAACATTTTATTTTTGGTATATTTCTCAGTTTTTTTCTTAATGACCAACGCTAATAATAAGTTTTCGCAAATAATCCGCCGCTGCTTTTCCCTTCAGGGATTCGGACCACATGTCATCAATGATTTTTTCGTGCAATTGTACCGCGTCATCTGCGCTGGTTACAATCGCAACTCCAAGTCGAATGTTAGGCTGCTCCCCAAGCCGGAACGGGCTCAAAACAAGCTGTCTCTTCTCTCTAGTTCGAAATATTTGAAAGCTCGTTGCTGGTAATGTGCCCGTTACCAAACCGATTTGCACGCCAATAGGCTCGCTTTCCACCAGCTCAATGAAATGCGTGACCTCCCTCCGCGCTCGCGCTCTCCGCTCTTCTAAATCGTCAACTGAAATAAACGGGCGACCAACAAAGCCCCCACGCAATAAACGTACAATATCAATCGCAGATAAAAGATTGACTATATTTGGGCGTCGCTCAAGATAATTCAATTTGCGCTTGTTCAGGATACTCATAATCCTGCTCACTTCGCTTTTCGCACCGGTAAAACCGCTTGCACCTTCGGGAACACTTTCGAGCAAAAGTGACTCCAGGGACGCATGGAATTCATTTGATGACAGTAGGAAGGAAATTGGACCAGCAAGGACTACAATCTGGCTAGCCTGTTCTTCAAGTTGCCTCACCCGTTCGAAATAGGTCACCGCCGAAGAAATATACTCTGCCTCAACACCAAGTAGCGTGGCAAGCGATACTCCAAGCAATTGTGCTAAAGCAGTAAGTGCTTCAATTTTGACAACCTCTCCTTTTTCGAACCTGTAAACCGCCGTACGTGAAATTCCCAAGCGCTCAGCAACTTGTTCGGCACTCAGTCCTTTTCCCATTCGAAATGCTTGCAAACGCCGACCTATTTCCTTGTACTGCACCGACATGAACATTTCCTTCTCTAAATACTGTACGCCCGACCTTTCAGAGTAATGGCACAATTACAATCATGGATCAAACACTGGTTGCTTTTCTCGGGTTATACTTTTATCGGTAAATCGTTGCAAAATTGAAACGAAGGCCGCCATTGGTAATCAACGAACTCAGCATCAGTGAACTTCTTGCAGGTTACGCGAATGGGGCATTCACCCCAAAAGATGTGCTTGAAGAATATCTCCAAATAGTTTCTGCCAAAGACCAAGTTATAAATGCATTTGTTTCATTGGATTTAAAAGGAGCACGACAGGAAGCCATCAAGGGATGTTCTGGCCCTTTGGCCGGCATTCCGTTCGCTGTAAAGGATGTGCTTGACACGGCGTGTCTACCAACAGAAATGGGGGCTAAGATTTATGCTGGAAATCATGCCCGTTTTGATGCAGGGTCAGTCGCGCTCGTAAAGCAAGCCGGTGGTATTTTAATTGGAAAGACCGCAACAGCAGAATTTGCAGGTACACACCCCCCATTAACAACTAACCCTCACAATCCGGCACATACCCCTGGCGGATCATCAAGCGGATCCGCTGCCGCAGTTGCAGCAAATATGTGTACTTTTGCACTAGGGACACAGACGGGTGGCTCCATACTGCGGCCTGCAGCATTTTGTGGCGTCATAGGGTTTAAACCGACTTACGGAGCTTATCCTATATCTGGACTGCTTTCCGCGGCACACAGTTTTGACACTGTTGGAATTTTTACTAAGTCAGCGTCTGATGCAAGGGAAGTTCACAATGCAATTATGCGGCAAAATAACAAAAAACAACCAGACATAGATCGTGCGACTATAGGAGTTTGGAAAACCGACGTAAGCGCTAAACTTTCATCTGAAGTTGATGCTGCAATTGATAAGGTGAAGGATATCTTTGAACACTTTGGCCATGGTGTATTCAGCCTAGATCTTCCAAAAGAATTTGGAGTTTTGTCTCAATATCGACGTACAATTAATGATTTTGAACGTTACGGAAATCTCGCTGGTGAGACGAGCCAACTAAAGTTTTTCAGCGACTTATCTAAAAAAGTTCATAATCGAGGAGCCATAATCGATGGTGAGACCTATTTCACAGCTCTCCGTGCACTAGACACGTTTAGGAAAAATGTTGAAAGCGTCTTTGGAGGATATGACTTTATTCTAACGGCAGTGACGCCCGGAGAAGCACCTCGCGGGCTAGATAGCACCGGTGATCCTATGATGCAGGAGTTATGGACCACGCTTCAACTTCCTACAATTTCTGTACCATGTGGTGTGGGGGCCCATGGACTTCCAATCGCTGTTCAACTGATCGGCCAAAAATTCTTTGATCGTGAACTGCTAGAATTAGCAGATCGCATCCAAGCAGCTACCTTATTTTAGATATGGCCCAACGGAAGTGTTTTTAAGTTGCAGTGTCAGAAGATATGGCGTCCGAAAAGCTTTCAAAAAATTGCGCCGAAAGCTTTTTGGCAACTGACTTTATTAGTCGAGCACCCAATTGAGCGAGCTTTCCCCCAATTTTTACGTTTACTGTGTAGGAAAGCATTGTGCCTTCCGGGTGTTCCTCCAATTTTACCTTTGCCATGCCAGATGCAAAACCCGCGGCACCACCCTTACCCTCACCAGCAATAACATAGCTTATGGGAGGATTTAAATCACTTAATTCCACCGTGCCTTTAAACCGCGCTTTGATTGGACCAACTTTAGTGGTCACAACTGCACCTAATTTACCGTCATCATCCTCATGAAGCTCTTCACAACCAGGAATACAATTCCTTAACACAATTAAGTCATTAAGCCCGCGCCAAACTTCTTCCCGCGGGCATGAAATTATAACGTTATCCGAAATTTCCACGCTCAACCCCATACTGTACAAATCATTTAACGATTGCGCAGTTAGTTTTTTTTATGGTATTAGTCAACAAAATTGTACACACATTGACAATGGATCAAAATTTATCCTGTTGTGAATAATCGAAGGATTGGATTGGTAAGTGTCAACAACCTCCCAAAATCTATTGACAAGATACTCCAGCGAAATGGCTCAAGAATATTATGACAAAGGTTTTTGGCTTGATCGAACGATATTTCAATATTGCAAGGATAATGCCGCTATTTGGCCCGACAAAATTGCTGTCCGAGACAGGTATTTGGCGCTTGATTACTCAAACCTCGTATTATTGGGCGAAGCTGTAGCATCTGAATTGAAGGCAGCTGGTCTTCGCCCCGGTGAACGCGTAGCTTCATGGCTATCGAGTAGGTGCGAGGTTGCAATTATGCTCGTAGCTTGTTCGAAAGGGGGCTTTGTTCTCAGTCCATCACTGCACCGCAACCATACCGTCGAGGAAGTGGCACATTTGATTGAACGCATGGACGCTAAAGCTATTTTATGGGAACAAGACTTCGGCGCCGATGCGAATGTGCCTTCTGCTCAATCTGTTCTACAAAATGCGAATAATCCTCGGCATTTTATCGTTATACCTCCACCTGGCCCACGCAGTATCAACGACGTGGCCGCCCAGTTGCTGAAATCTCCATCAAAGTCGCTGCTCGCTAATACTGAGACACAGGGAAAAGCAGATGACATAGTTTACTTAGCTTTTACTTCTGGTACCACGGGCGAACCGAAAGGTGTTATGCACTCAAACAATACTCTACTCTCTAATGCGCGATCAATTGCAGAAGATTGGGACTTTAATTTAAACACAGTAACCTACACACTCGGACCACTAAGCCATAATCTAGGATTTGGGGCGTTGATTTTGACACTTTTTTGTGGAGGGGAACTTATTGTGCACGACCTACCTCGCTCGGAGTCGATATTACAGCGCTTAACCGAAACTGGAACTAACTTTTTATTTGGTGTTCCCGCTCATGCTATAGATATTTTGAGGGAAATTGAGGACAATATAGAACTGGCTACCCCCTTCTTAAAGCGTTTAAAAGGATTTAGAATTTCGGGAGCTTCGGCGCCTTCTAACGTTATTAGACGTCTGAGCGAACTTGGAGTTCAGGCACAAAGTGGTTATGGAATGACAGAGGCGTGTTCGCACCACTATACTTTGCCTGATGATCTTACGGAACGAGTGATAAGAACATCTGGAAAGGCATGTTCGAGTTATGAAGTTCAGATTTTTGATCCAGAAAACACCGATAAAGTCGTTGCACAAGGTGAGGTTGGTCACATTGGCGGTCGTGGTGCAAGCCTTATGATGGGTTATATCGATGATCAAAAGTCGACAGAAAAAAGCTTTAATCGATTTGGTTGGTTTATGACCGGTGATCTTGGTCAAATAGACAGGGATGGTTACCTGACGATAACTGGCCGGCTCAAAGAAATTATAATACGTGGCGGACATAATATCCATCCGGCCAAAATTGAGCAGCTGGCGACAATGCATCCAAACATAGAAAAGGCTGTGGCACTTGGTCTTCCTGATGAACGTTTAGGCGAAAAAGTTTGCTTGACTGTTGTCCCCAAACAAGAACAGACAATCGACGAGCATTTACTGCTGAAATACCTCAGCGAGATGGGCCTTTCAAAGTATGACATGCCAGAATATTTCTTGTGCGTGAAAGAGATACCACAATCTGCTTCGGGAAAATTGTTGAAGAGAGCACTACTTCCAATGATCGTTTCTGGGCAACTAGATCCCATTCCTGTTAATTTCAATTCTAAAAGCGTGGAAAAATAATCGTGACTGACACAGTAATGGCTTTTCTAGAGAGCGAAATGACAGAGCCACCGTTTCACCGTTGGTTGCGCCCTAGAATTATTGACATTCGTCAAGATGGCGTCACAATATGTATACCCTTTCGGCCTGAATTGGCACACTCAGAAAATCCTGGCTTTTTTCACGGTGGTATCCTCATGTCAGCTGCAGACATTGCCGGTCATGCAGCGATCGCGGCCGCTCAGCTTGATAAGGCCCCAACCGTCAGTTTATCTATCGAATTTCTACGCCCGGCACCAGTTGGTGAGTTAATTCTTAATGCAAATGTGCGGAAAATGGGTCAAACACTATCACGGGCTGATATTGAAATTTTGGCTCAAGAAAAACTTGTTGCGATTGCCAGAGGAAGTTTCGCAAGATTGAAGGTATAGCTTACAATGAAAGCAGTCGTTATTGAAAAATTTGGCCATCCAGGTTTCTCATCAATTAAAGATGTTCCGCAACCAACCCCTGGTCAGGACGAGTTACTTATTCAAGTGAAAGCAGCGCCAGTTAACTTTGTTGACTCACTGGTTTTTGCAGGAAGTTATCAATTTTTGCCTGAACTTCCATTTACACCAGGTAAAGGTCCAACCGGTGTCGTAATAGAGGTTGGAGAGGGTGTTACAGATTTTGCTTGCGGTGATCGCGTTCTCGCTATGGCTGAACACGGTGGCTACGCTGAATTAGCACTCGTTAGAGCTCAGAATACTTATCATATCCCGAAAAACGTGTCTTTTGAAGCTTCAGCAGCAATTTCACTGGCTTATGACACAGCCTGGTTTTCTTTAATTGAGCGTGGCCGGTGCCAGCCAGGGGAGGTTGTTCTTGTCCTTGGAGCTTCAGGGGCTGTTGGCGGTGCGACAGTACAATTGGCGAAAGCCAAAGGTGCGAAAGTCCTGGCTGCTATAAGTTCTAAACAGCAGGCAGAAGAACTCTTGGCTCTTGGCGCAGATAGTATTGTTGACCTATCTCAACCAAACCTAGAAAACTCTTTGAGAGAGCAAGTTTTTCTTGAAACAAATGGGGAAGGTGCTGATGTGGTTATTGATCCATTGGGAGGAAATCCATTTGAGGCAGCAATCCGCGCCGTTGCGTGGCGAGGGAGATTTGTTGTAGTCGGTTTTGCCACCGGGCGGATTCCAAAGCTGAAGATGAACTATGTTTTGTTAAAAAACATAGAGATTTCGGGTATCCAAATTAGCGATTATCGTAAACGCTGCCCTGAAATGGTGCGAGAGGCTATGACGGAGATTTTTGAATTAGCGTCAAACGGTGAGATTAAACTTCCTCCGTGTAGTAGATTACCCCTTAGTGAATACGTTAACGGACTACAGTTGATAACAGAAAGAAAGGCCAGAGGCCGTGTAGTTCTCATCCCTTGAGGAAACGATTAAGGAAATAATTTACTTGCGATCCCATAAGTTTCGTTGATAAATTTACAAAGATTGACTTCAGGCCTGTCAGAAAAAATGTGAAAGCGACATAACTAGCCACTAAAGCAATCTAGGTTTTGACGATCACCCCTTTGATCACAAAGTTACCAGCAAAATGTAGCCCCAGTGTAGCCCCAAAAACAAAAGGCCTAGCGTGATTTTCGCTAAGCTTTTGATTTGAATGGTGCCCTCACACGGATTGCAGAAGCTTAAAATTGCAACAAATAAATTCCTGTTTATGAGGGATACACGGTTAATGCTGCCTGTCAATCGAATGTGTACCAAATGTATCCACGACAGATAGTCAGATTGTATTTCACCTCGGAGAAATCATTACTGAAAGTATCACCTATATTGTTAACACCACCGCGTGGGCCACAGCGGGTGTATAAGTTATATAATTTTGAGCTTTGACAGGTGATGTTGGTGTTTGTTAACTACAATACAGTTTTTAGTATGGAAATTAATAAAGGTTTTATCGAAGGAATTTTTGA
>Ga0160422_10000633_pt1 | contig 21460 bp, 20 predicted proteins | sample Fk160mmetaG_FD_108192 | JGI IMG/M metagenome (GOLD analysis project Ga0160422, IMG submission 108192) | Marine microbial communities from the Central Pacific Ocean - Fk160115 60m metaG | ecosystem: Environmental > Aquatic > Marine > Oceanic > Photic zone | place: The Central Pacific Ocean...
ATAAGTAAGCAATTTGGAAATTTTACAGCCCTCAACAATGTTTCAATAAATATTCCTGAAGCTTCCATTTTTGGTCTGTTAGGTCCAAATGGAGCTGGAAAAACAACACTCATTAGAATTATTAATCAAATTACAGGTCCCGACTCTGGAATTATTATGTTTAATAACGAACCACTTAAAATAAATCATATAAAGCATATCGGATATCTACCCGAAGAAAGGGGTTTATATCCAAAAATGAAGATTGGAGAACAAGCAATATATTTGGCTCAGTTGAAGGGGATGGATAAAAACTCTGCTAAAACTGAATTAAAAAAATGGTTTGATAAGTTCGAAATTTCTGATTGGTGGGATAAAAAAGTTACTGAACTTTCAAAAGGAATGGCGCAGAAAGTTCAATTTATTGTCACTGTTTTACACAAACCAAAACTATTAATTTTTGACGAGCCTTTTTCTGGATTTGATCCGATTAATGCTAATCTTATAAAGGACGAAATATTGCAGCTAAACAAAGATGGTGCAACAGTGATATTTTCAACACATAGGATGGAGTCTGTTGAAGAATTATGTGAATATATTGCATTAATTAATAAGTCAAATAAAATCTTAGATGGAAAGCTAGATGATATAAAAAAAGATTTTAAAACAAGTACATTTGAAGTTGCTGTTTACTCCGCTCTTTCAAAAGAACTTAAAAGACAACTTGAAAATAAGTATCAAATTTTACCTCCAACTTTTAGGACTATCGGCGATAATCTAAGAATGAATATTAAACTAAAATCCAATCAAAGTTCTTCTGATTTGATTAATTTACTTAATAAGAATTCTAAATTGATCCATTTCAAAGAGGTCGTTCCAAGCGTTAATGAGATATTTATTAATTCTGTTAAAAACGATTAAGTATGGGAAATTTTAGTCTTATAACGTCGAGAGAATATTTAAATAAGATTACAAATAAAACATTTGTTCTATCTACACTACTAACTCCGCTATTTATTGCCGGACTTATTTTTTTAATAGGCTGGTTAACAAGCATAAATAATGATTCAGTTAAAAATATTTCGGTAGTTGATAATACAGGTTATGTGTTTAACAAATTAAAATCTTCTAATACAATTAAATACGAATTATTGGGTGATTTTTCTTTGGATGAAGCTAGGATTGTTTCTGAAACAAAATCAGATTACGGTTTATTATATATAAATGATTTTAAATCACCAAGAGATATTGCTGATTCTATTTCGTTTATTTCTGAAGACGCTTCACTTGCGGTTATTAATAATATTGAATCACAGCTTGAAAATATTTTAACAAATGAAAACTTTAAAATTAATAATATTGATATAAACAGGATTAACCAATATAAAGTTTATGTCAATATATATCAAGAAACTTTTAAGGGTGAAAAAACCACAAAGGCTGATGGGGTGATAAAATTAATTTTTGGAATGATATTAGGTATGATGCTATACATGTTTATCTTTATATATGGTAGTATGATTATGATGAGTGTTATTGAGGAAAAAACTAATAGAATTATTGAAATAGTAATCTCTTCGGTTAAACCCTTTCAATTAATGACAGGAAAAATCATTGGAGTTTCTCTTGCAGGCTTAACTCAGTTTGTTGTATGGGGAATTTTAATTACTGTTTTCAGTTCATTATTTTCATCTTTTTTTGGCATTTCAACTTCATATGAAAATACTGATTTAATATTGAATACTTCAGAAGATAGCGCACTGTCATCTGCTGCTCTTGGTATGATTTCTGCATTTATTAATTTACCATTATTGAATATCATGATAGCTTTTTTATTTTACTTTCTTGGTGGATACCTATTATACTCTTCTATATTTGCTGCAATTGGTGCTGCAGTTGATAATCAAACAGATGCACAACAATTTTTAATGCCAATCACAATAATTTTAATTGTTGCTCTATATGTTGGTATATTAACAGTCCCAGAAGATCCTAACGGAATTGTTGCTCAAATTTTTTCATTTATCCCTTTAACATCGCCTGTTGTAATGATGATGAGAATCCCTCACGGAGTTCCATTAATTGAACAAATAATATCTTTATTGATTTTATTTTTATCTGTCATTTTAGTGATTTGGATAGCAGCAAAAATATACAGAATTGGTATCTTGATGTATGGAAAAAAGCCTTCATACAAAGAATTAATAAAATGGCTTAAATACTAATAATATGTCTAAAATTTTAATAATAGAAGATGAACCAGCAATTAGAAGGGTTCTTGTAAAAATTCTCACTGAAGAAGATAAATCACATCAAATTTTTGAAGCTGAAAATGGAATTGATGCAATAAATCAAATTAAGAAGAGCACTTATGATTTAATTATTTCTGACATAAAAATGCCTAAAGTAGATGGAATGGAAGTTTTAGATTTTTCAAAAAAAAATACGCCTGAAACTCCAATTATTATGATTTCTGGTCATGGAGATTTAGAATTAGCTGTTGATTCAATGAAAAAAGGTGCATATGATTATATTTCTAAACCACCTGATTTGAATAGGTTGTTAACCACTGTTAGAAATGCATTGGATAGAAAACAGCTTATTTTAGAAAACAAACTTCTCAAAAAGAAAATCAGCAAGAATTTTGAGATGATAGGTAAAAGTAAAGCAATCAATGAAATTAAAAATTTAATTGACAAAGTAGCCGAAACTGATGCTAAAATTTTGATAAATGGACCAAATGGTTCTGGAAAAGAACTTGTAGCTAAATCTATTCATAATTTAAGTAAAAGAGCTCATCAACCACTTATTGAGGTAAATTGTGCAGCTATCCCTAGTGAATTGATAGAAAGTGAATTATTTGGACATGTAAAAGGTTCTTTCACAGGTGCAATAAAAGATAAAATCGGAAAATTTGAAGCAGCAAATAACGGTACCATTTTTCTTGATGAAATTGGTGATATGAGTTTATCTGCGCAGGCTAAAGTTTTACGGGTACTACAAGATAACTGTATCCAAAAAGTTGGCGGTGGAAAAGATATTAAAATAGATGTTAGAGTAATTGCTGCTACCAATAAAAATTTAAAAAAGGAGATTGAAGATGGTAAATTTAGAGAGGACTTATATCATAGATTAGCTGTAATAATTATTGATGTGCCTTCTTTGAATTCTAGAAAGGATGATATACCTCTGTTGATTGAGCACTTCAGTAGAAACATTGCTGACTCTCAAGGTTCTGAAGTGAAGAAATTTTCTGAAAAAGCAATTGAATTGATGAAAAAATATGAATGGTCAGGAAATGTTAGGGAACTTAGAAATGTAATTGAAAGACTAATTATTCTTGGTGATAAAGAAATATCAACTAAAAATGTAAAAGATTTCATAAAGATTTAAAATGAGACAATTATTAGTTTTACTTATTTCAATTTCAACTTTCGCACAAACCGATGAAAAAGTTTTCCGAGAAATATACTCAAATTCTCTAACTCAAGGAAAAAGCTATGAGTGGTTAGACTATCTGTCAAATCAAATTGGGGGTAGATTATCCGGTTCTCTAAATGCTGAAAGAGCTGTAAATTGGACTAAATCAGAATTGGAATTACTAGGCTTGGACAAGGTTTGGCTTCAGCCTGTAATGGTTCCTAAGTGGGTTAGAGGTGCTCCTGAATTTGCATACATTGAAACTGCACCAGGTAAAACTACACAGGTAAATATTTGTGCATTAGGTGGTTCAATTTCAACGCCTGTAACTGGTCTGAAGGCAAAATTAGTAGAAGTTAAAAGTTTTGAGGAACTAGAAAGTTTAGGAAAGGAAAAAATTCAGGGTAAAATAGTTTTCTTTAATAGACCTATGGACCCCACATTAATAGACACCTTCAAAGCATATGGTGGATGTGTAAATCAGAGATATGAAGGAGCAGTTCATGCAATTGATTATGGTGCTGTTGGTGTTATTGTTAGATCGATGAATTTAAAAATTGATGATTTACCTCATACTGGTAGTATGACCTATGGTGATATTGCAGTTAAAGATAGGATACCTTCAGCAGCAATAAGTACTCAGCATGCGGATTTACTAAGCTCAATGTTAAAGATGGATAATGACATTCAATTCTATTTTAAACAAAATTGTAAACAAATGGATGATGTTCTATCTCACAATGTAATAGGTGAGATAACCGGTTCTGAATTTCCAGATGAATACATACTTGTTGGTGGACATCTGGACTCATGGGATATCGGAGATGGTTCTCATGATGATGGAGCTGGATGTGTTCAGTCAATGGATGTTCTTAGATTATTAAAGGTGTCAGGGATAACACCTAAAAGAACTATAAGAGTAGTGTTGTTTATGAATGAAGAGAATGGTTTAAGAGGAGGAAAAAAATACGCAGAGGAAGCTTTCAGAAATGGTGAAAATCATATTTTTGCTCTTGAGAGCGACGCAGGTGCATTCACACCAAGAGGTTTTTATTTTGATACAGATGAAAGTAATTTTGCTCAAATAATTAGTTGGAAAGAGCTCTTTAAACCTTATTTAATTCATTTTTTTGAGCGTGGAGGTAGTGGAGCTGATATAGGACCCTTAAAAACACCTAACAATGTACTTAGTGGTTTAAAACCTGACTCACAAAGATATTTTGATCACCATCACTCAGCAAATGATGTATTTGAAACAATTCATAAAAGAGAGCTGGAATTAGGTGCAGCAACCATGACTGCATTGGTGTATTTGATTGATAAATATGGTATAGTGAATAAAGTTAAACTCTAAGAATTAAAAGAGTTTATTGTTTTTCTAATTGAAATAAGACGTCCTAAAATTTCTTCAAGTTTATCAATCGGAAGCATATTTTCCCCATCACTTAATGCACTTTTTGGGTTGAAATGGGTTTCTATAAATAAACCATCTACTCCATTAACAACACCAGCTCTTGCAATTGTTTCTATCATGCTTGGTAAACCTCCTGTGACTCCTGAGGTCTGGTTTGGCTTTTGTAGTGAGTGAGTAACGTCCAGTACTGTAGTTGCAAAAGATTTCATAGTTGGTATTCCTCTAAAATCTACAATTAAATCTTGATAACCAAACATACTTCCTCTTTCTGTTATCATAACATTTTTATTTCCTGAGTCAACAATTTTGTTCACTGCAAATTGCATACTTTCAGGACTCATAAACTGTCCTTTTTTAAGATTTATGATTCTTTTGGTTTTTGAAGCAGCTACCAATAAATCTGTTTGTCTCACTAAAAATGCTGGTATTTGAAGAATATCAACGTATTTGGCTACTAAACTGGCATCATCAACTTCGTGAATGTCAGTAATGACAGGGATTTTAAAATTATCTTTAATCCTCTTTAGGACACTTAACGCTTTTTCATCTCCAATTCCAGTAAAACTGTCAATTTTACTTCTGTTGGCTTTTTTAAAACTACCCTTAAATATGTATGGAATATTTAGCTTATCGGTTATTTTTATAACTCTTTCAGCAATTTGTAGAGCCATTTCCTCACTTTCGATTGCACATGGTCCAGCAATCAAAAGAAAGTTATTAGAATCAATAAATTTTAAGTTCGGTATTGCTTTTAAATCCATTTCTAAAATTTTTACAAATTTATCACATATTATCTTAAGTTAATGTAATGTAAATAGTTAATAATTTCTAAAAAAGTATTTTAACTTATATTTTTTATCATGCTACACTAACTTTTTCATATTACCGTAAATAGTTGCCTTTTTAGCTGAAATATGATTAAAATATTAACATTTAAGTATGTTATATACAAATTATATGGTTTTCAATTTTTTTGTTTTTTTATCTGTTAAATCATTAAAAATTACATTTAAATATTGACGAATCTTCAATATTTTAAGAATTTTTTAACAATTTGGCATATAATTTGTGTAATTTTGGTGTATAACAAATTAAACACTATATAATTATGGAAATGTTAAATTTTATTTTTAATGCCGCGAGCATAGAGACAGGAGATTTTACTGGATTTACGTTCTTTATCGGCTCAGTTTCTATGTTAGCTGCTACTGTGTGGTTCTTAATGCAACACGGTCAGGTCGACAAGAAATTCAAAGATTCAATGCTTGTTGCAGCACTTATTACTGGTATTGCAGCTGTGCATTATTTTTACATGAGAGAGCAATGGGTTTTAGGTTATGACGCTATTAAAAACGCTGCTGATCCTGATGCTTTAGCTGCTGCTTACAAAGCTGCATCTCCAACTGAACTGCGTTACATTGATTGGATTCTTACTGTTCCTCTAATGGTAGTTGAGTTTGCTCTTTTAACAGGTGTAGGAATGAGAAAATTATTCTGGGCATCAGTTGTAATGTTAGTAACCGGTTATTTTGGTGAGTCAGGCGTAACTGAAATAGGAAATGCTGCTATTTGGGGTGGTATTTCTGGTGCTGCTTACTTCTGGATGGCTTATGAAGTTGGGTGTTTATCCATCTTTGGCGGTCCTTCAGGTGCTGTAGGTAAAGCTTTATCCAGTGGTTCTGGGAAAATTCCAGAAGCTGGAAGAATGTTACAGTGGTTCGTATTAGTAGGTTGGGCTATTTACCCAATCGGATACATGGCTGGTACTGGCGATGGTATGTGGTATTCTTTCGTCGCTCTTGATGAAGGTACTATGAATATCATTTACAATGTAGGTGATGCTATTAACAAAATTGGTTTTGGTATGGCTGTATGGTACGCTGCTAAAAGTTAATTTTGTTTAACTATTAACTATTAAGAAAAGGTGAGGTTTAATCCTCACCTTTTTTTTTTATATTTATTTAAATAAACTAACCAATGAGTGTAATAGTTAAATCAAAACTTGCGGGGTTAATTCTTGCAATCGCAATCATATTTTTTGGGTCGGGAGAAACGGATTCAATTTTATTATTTCTAATAATAATGTTATCAATTGGTATCCCTCACGGATCTGTTGACCATATAATAGCTTTTATTAATCCTAAAGCAAGAAAGTTTAATAATAAGTTTACATTTTATATTATATACTTATTTCTAATAGCTCTAAATATTCTTTTTTGGATTATAGATCCACGACTTGGTTTGACAATTTTTTTACTAATATCTTGTTATCACTTTGGGGAAACTCAAGTCATAGGATACAATAAAACAAATAACAAACTTTTAAACTTTGTTATTGGTGCAAATATTTTACTGTCTTTATTTCTTAATAACATTGTGGAATTACAAGAGATTTTGTATGTTATTCCCCAGTTTGCAAATCTAGATCTGTCAGCTTTTGATGAGGTTTTCTTTCTTTTAGTTTCCGTTGTCATTCTAATGTTATCAATCGTTAATTTTGATATAAAGAGAAAGGTTCCGCTGTATGCTGAAATTACAATTCTTTATATGATTTTTTTTCACACTGATTTATTGACTTCTTTTGCTTTATATTTTGGATTTTGCCACTCCTTACCGATGCTAATGTTAGAGTATCAGGAATTTAAGAAGGATACCTTTCTAAAATTTTATTTAAAGACACTCCCTTTCACAATACTCTCAATAATTTTAGGCTTTTTATTATACCAATTTAACAATGACCTTCTAACTGACAGCAACTTGATAGTCTTTGTTTTCATTGTTATCTCAAGTTTAACTTTGCCTCATGTCTTTATCATGAATGATTTTGTAAAAGACAAGTAAAAAAGTTTAGTTAATGATATCCATCAAAGTTTACAATGATAATTATAAATCTGAATGGGACAGCTTTATTAATATAAGTAAAAATTCTACTTTTTTATTTAAAAGAGGTTTTATGGATTATCATTCAGATATGTTTGAAGACAACTCCCTATTGATATATAAAAACTCAGAGCTTGTTGGTTTATTTCCTGCAAATATTTCTGATGGGATAGTTTATTCTCATCAAGGTTTGACATATGGAGGAATAATTGTTAGGCATGACATCAAATTTGTTAAATACTTAGAATTATTTACAGAGATTTTAAAGTATTTACATAATTGTTCAATTGATAAACTTTTTATTAAACAAATACCTACAATATACAATTCAAACTTTAACGGAGAATTAGATTATTTATCTTTTATTTCTGGGAATGTTATTTATCGAAGGGATATCATTTCAGTCATTGATATGCAAAACGATTTTACAATTTCAAAGGATAGAATTCAAGGTTACAAGAGAGGTTTAAAAAATAATTTAGAAATTAGAGAAGTTGATAATTTTGAAGAGTTTTGGAATTCTTTACTGATCCCAACTCTTTCTAAAAAATATTCTGTAAAGCCTGTTCATAATTTGGATGAAATAAAACTTCTCAAAAGTAGTTTCAGAGAAAATATTAAACAGTTCAATGTTTATCATAAAGATAAAATTGTTGCTGGAGCTACAATTTTTCAAACACAGAATGTTGCTCATGTTCAATATATCGGATCGACAACTGAAAAAAACTCTCTCGGCTCATTAGATTTTTTATTTTACAAGTTGATAAAGGATATTTATGTTAATCACAGGTATTTTGACTTTGGAAATTCGCATGAGAATGAAGGAATGAAAATTAACCAAGGCCTAAACTATTGGAAAGAAGGCTTTGGAGCAAGGTCTTTAATTCAAGATTATTATGAAATTAAAACCTCGAATTTCAAAAAATTAATAAATACCCTTATTTAATCATTAGTTTTTTAACCAAAGTAATTTTCTAAAATGAATATTTAGTAAGCTAAAGTGTATAACATATGTTATAAAGTATGCGTATGAAATCCCAACAAAACCATAATTTAACATACTTTTATCTAAAAAAATATAACAAAGACTAACAAATACTACAGCCCATTCTAATTGAAATAAACTAAAGCTTAGAGTCTGTTTTTTTGAAATCATAATGTTTCCAAGCACCCAACAGTTAATCTTAATTACATCACCCAAAAGATGAAAAAGAATTATTTCTTTAATCAAAATAAAATCTTCTGATAATAAAACTTTTATTAATATATCATCCAATAAATAGACTCCAATTGTAATAATTAAGATTATTGGAACTACAAATTTCCATACTTTAAATACCTCTTTTTTAAGTTCTAAATTATTCAGTTTTGAAAAAGTTGGAATCAAATAGAATTTAAAGGTTGTTATTAGAAATAGTAAGTACATAGCAGAAATCCTCCACATTGCCTCCCATGATCCTGCATAATCTATTGCGTCTTTCCAGGGTGTATCAAATAAAATACCAATGTAGGGAAGAGGTTCTTTAGCTAAAGATGATCTTATTAAGATAGTTGCTGTAATTAGGCATAAAGGGCCAACAATTGCCATTATGGAAAAATTTGAAAGTTTTAGAAAATAATCAGAGCTAAACGCAGAAAATAGTTGACTAATCTTAAAAGGCTTTAAAAAATGAATTAAGAAAATATTTATAATTAATGTTACAATTTGACTAATTATTATCGCATAAAGTGCTCCATTAATTTTGTTTTCAAATAGATAAACCAGTAATACTAATAAAAGGGCTGCAGTAAAGTTTGAAAAAATATTTATTGTCACCCAAAATTTTATTTTTTTTAATCCATTAATTATTGCTAAGAAGCATGTATGGATCGAAAACGAAAAAATTGATATAAGTAGTATTAACACAAAAACCCCCTTATTAATCGAATCATTTAATCCAAAAAAGAAATTCTCTAAGATAGCATCGTACTGCCATATAGCGATAAGGCATATGATTAATGAACTAAAAAGATTTATTTTAAAACTTGTAGATATTATTTTGACGAACTCTTTTTCAGACTTATAATATTCTGAAGTGTACTTTACTATTCCATTTTCAATTCCAAATGTGCTAAACACATTACCTAATTTCAAAAAATCTCTAAGCTGGCCTATCAAAACCATTCCAGATGTACCCAAAAATGCTGCAATTATTTTAAATGATATCCCTCTAGCTATGAAGCTTATTGCCGTGCTTAAACCAGATAAAAACGAGGTTTTAATAAAGTTCATAGATTATAATTTAAAATCGTCCCATTCAGAAAAATCATATAATATTTTTTTCTTCAATGATTCTACATCCTTGAGGTAAATCTCTTTTAATTTATTTCTGTTTACGGTTGTAATTTTTTTAGTCTTTGATTTAATACTAATCCAATTTTCTATTGTATATTTTATTAAACTTATTATTTTTCCTCTAATTTTTATTGGTAAAAAATATTTAAAAATTTTAGTATACTTCATTTTTCCAGTAGATGATTTTCTTAGAAAATGATAAAAATATGGAAAAACAATTTTCTTAGATTTATTTGATCTTATGAATTTTATATTATCGACTTTTTCTACCCCTAAAAATTCATAACAATCATTTATTGTATTTAATCTATCACTTATTAATTGTTCAAAAGTTATAATCTTTATATTATCTTTTCCAAAATTATTAATAAATCTTGAAATCCATTTATTATAAAGCCCAAATTGATAGTAGTTTTTTGGGTAATCATCATATTCATTGAAACTTGACCAGGTTTCATCTTTTACAACTTGGTTAATATCTCTTTTTTCTAACCCTAAGCCATTAAGCCAGTTTACATGTGAAATATATCTGTCAATTGGATTTCTAAGAACAAAAATAAATTTTGGATAACTTTTAAAATTTTCTTTTATATTTCTAATAAAGCTTTCATAATACATGTATGATGTAGTTGACTCACCTTTAATTTTTTTATTTTCTTCAAATAAATTAGCATATCGGGATATCTCAAAGTGCTTAAATTGATTAAATAATTTATTGTTCCAATAAACAGGCTCTTTCATACTTGACATTGAAATATCTTTGTGTGTATTCAGCAAATCATGTAAAGTCGTAGTACCAGATTTTGCAGCACCTGGAATAAAAAAATCAGGTTTTAGATGTTCTATTGTGCTTTCCAAGTTTTCAGATATTTTTTTGCAATATTTTTGTAATCATGATGCTTTTCAATAAATCCCCTTGCATTTTTTGAAATACTTTTTATTTGTACCGGATTTTCTATAAGCCATGATAATTTTTGAACTAATTTAGAAACATCTGGCAAAGCATTTATGGCAACACTATCTTCTTTTACATTATAAAATTCTATCCACTCTTTCTCCGCTCCTGTAAATACAACTTTTCCTAAAGCCATAGCCTCTAATGCATTGTATCCTTGATCATAAGCATATACTTGATCTAGAAGAATATCACATTGTTTTACGTTAATTATATGTTTTGAATAAGGAATATCGATTGTTGTAACAATTTTTATTTTGTTTTTATACTTTTCCTCAATCAACATTAAAGATTTTTCAAAAAATTCATTACCCTTTTTTATTTTGTTTTTTGAATTAATTGCATGTAAAATGAAAATTTTATTTTTTTCATTGTTCTCACTTTTTTTTAGTTTATCAATATTTATGGGATTAGGAATCATACCTAAATATTTATTAAAATTTTCATAAGGTATATGATAATCTAGATCAGAACTAATAATCCCCTGTACATTGTATCTTACATATTCCCCAAGCATCAAATAATTTGAATTTAGATATTTAATAGTGTGCTTGAATTCTTTTTTTAAATTTTTGTTTTCAAAATAAGGTGATAGAATTGAATATCTAAATTTCTTTTGATTTGCATACTTAATGCTAATGGTATCAACTCCACATGCTAACAAAAAGACCTTCTTATTATTTTTAAATATATATTTTAAAAGAGTTTTTTCCATCCTCGCAGATGTGCCAAATGCTCTTTCATTGATTAATTGAACAATATCAAAACCTTTTAGTTTACTAATTTTAATTAATGTTTTTATAAAAATTTCAATTTCATTTAAACTCACTCCAGTGAATCGTTCGATTAACTTAGCAATGACTTTTAAAAATTTATTTTCAAAAAGTGATGATTTTATAAGTATATCCGAATCAAAATTTTTAAAACCATCGCCGTTACTCAATAAAACAACTTCAAATCCGTTTTTTTGAAGTCCTTGTTTTAATGAATTATGAAGGTTACTGTATTCTCCGATGAGTAAGATTTTCATTATATTGTTATCACTTGTTTCAAATATAGATTTTTAATGCTGAACCTCGAAAACAAAAAAAATAATTTAGAAATATTAATTTCTACAACGAAAAAAAACAATTTAGATTTTGTTAAAAAAATTTTTTTTGAAAACAATTATGATAATTTACCAATTCTTGTAATAAATCAATCTAAAACTCATTTAAAGAGTAATAAAGAAAACATTAGAATCATAAATTCTGATACAGTAGGAATCTCCAATAGTAGAAATCTGGCTTTAAAAAATTCTTCCGAAAAATATTGTTTGTTTGCTGATGATGATATAGTATATAAAAAAGGATTTTACGAACTAGTCTTAAAAGAATTTGAACAAAATAAATACGCTGATGTTATCACATTTATGATGGAGGATAATAATGGTAATCTTTTCAAAGATTACAGCAATTTCAAAAAGCATAATAAAAAAACTTTAAGCGAGGCTAACTCTGTTGTAATTGCTTTTAAAAGGGAAGTTATAGTTAAAAAAAATATTAAGTTTGATACATTATTTGGGCTTGGAGCCACATTCATAACAGGAGACGAATATATCTTTTTAAGAAATTGTTTAGATAAAAATTTGAATCTAATATTTTGTAGAAAAGTAATATTAAAACATGATTTGTTGAGTTCCGGAAAATTAGCATTCAGAGATGAAAATATTTTTGCAAGAGCTGCAATATTTTATAAGTTTTACGGAAATTTATCATATATAAAATTAGTTCATCATATATATTTGCTTTGGAAAAAAAATCTTATAAAATTTAATCAAATATTTGATAAGTTTTTAGTAGGACTTAGTGGAATTAAAAAATTCAAATCAATATGAAAACAAAATTAAAAGATGTTCGAATGATTGATATTCCAAAAATTGTTGATCCAAAAGGTAGAGGTAAGCTCTCAGTTGTAGAAAAAGACATAATACCTTTTTCGATTAAAAGGGTATATTATCTATATGATGTGCCAAGTGATTCATACAGAGGGGGGCATGCTCACAAAAATTTAATTCAGTTTATGATACCACTTAGTGGTAGTTTTGAGGTGCTATTGGATGACGGAATAAATAAGAAGAAAATTATGCTTAATAAGCCAAATAAAGGTTTATTAATTCCCCAAGGTATTTGGAGGGAAATGGATAATTTCTCATCCGGTGCAATATGCATGGTTTTAGCTTCTGAAAATTATGAAGAATCTGATTATTTTAGAGATTATAGAGAATTTCAAAAATCCAAAGTCAATTAATTTCACATATATATTTTAATCTGTAGATATCAAACAAAAATAAATTTGGTTTTTCTTTGTATAGATTTTGTTCGATTTTATCCCTGAAAATATTTGTTAATTTTATAAATACCCTCTTCATAAAAAGTACATCTAAAATTCTATATACTTTTAGCAGGGTAATGCTGTGTTTTTGTAATTTACCTTCATTGTAACATTTTATAACATTGTTTAAAGCTTGGTGAGTTTTACTAATAAAAATTGAGTTTTCTTCAATATTCTCAATCAAAACGGGATTATCAAAATGAATAATATCAATACTTTTTCTTTTAAGAATTGAACCAAAAACATAATCGTTTCCGTAGGATACACTCTCTATTTCAGATAAGGTTTCAATTATTATATCCTTTTTACACATAAAATTTCTTGAGGAGATATATTTATATGGGTTTTTATTTCTTTGAATTGAATTAATTTCTTCTCTGTTTTTACCAAACTTATATCTCAAACTACAATTAGGATTCTCAGATTTTTTATAAATACTTCCACCAAAAAATATTGTTCCTTTATCTACAAGGGATGTGTAATTTTTTAAAAAACTTTCACCAATTGGATTTGTATCAACATCAATAAATAATAGCCAATTATATTGGGAATTTTCAGCCAATAAAAGTCTATTATTGATTCTGCCAAGATTTTTTTTAGATTCAATAAATCTTGAATTTGTCAATAAATTGATTTTCTGGTTTATTTCATTTTTTGATGAAAATGATGCATCATCGATACAAATTATTTCAAAATTTATGTTAAGTACTAATGCTTGCTTTTCTAATTTACACACAAGTGGATATGCATTATAATCGTAGCAAGGAATTAAAATCGAAATCATTGGTATGCAGTTTCTATATTTAACTCATGTGGCTGTATTTCATCAATTTTCCCGTCTTTACATCTTAAAATTCTGCCTTTATATTTTTTTAAAAGAATGAAATCATGTGTTGCCATCACAATAGTATTTCCATTTTGATTTATTTCCTGTAGGACATCCATAATATCAATACTGCTTTTAGGATCTAAATTTCCGGTGGGTTCGTCTGCAATAATTATTTCAGGTTCGTTCAGTAAAGACCGTGCAATTGCAACCTTTTGTTTCTGACCACCTGAAAGTTGACTTGGATATTTGTCGGTTAGATTTGAAATGTGCACTTTTTCTAAACACGAATTAATTCTTTCTTTAATCTTGTTTTTATTACTCCAGCCAGTTGCATTTAAAACAAACTCTAAATTTTTATAAATAGTTCTATCCTTTAATAGCTGAAAGTCTTGAAAGATAACGCCAATCTTTCTTCTTAAGTAAGGAATTTCTTTTTCTTCAATAGTTCTAAGGTTTGTGCTCGAAATTTTAGCTTCACCCTTTATGATTTTATTTTCTGAGTACATTGATTTCAAAATACTTGATTTTCCCGAGCCAGTCTTTCCAATTAAAAAAATAAATTCTCCCTGAGTAATATTTAACGACAGGTCTGATATCATTAAATCAGAGTCCAATTTTATCTCTACATTTTTGTACTCTAAGATATTTTTTTTCATATAAATCTTTAATAAATTAAATACTTAACTCTCATTTCTTTATAAATATCGAGTTTTTTTTCCCATGACTTAATTATTTTTTCTTTTGAAACTCCGCTTATAATTTGATTTTTTAAATTTTTGGTTCCTGCAAGTTTATCAAAATAATTATTGAAAAAGTTATGTTTCTCAGAAGTGTCCGAGTAAGCATTTAATAAGAATGATAAATCAAACTTATCTAGTCTTTTATTTTCTGATAAATTTTTACCAAAGCACAATAAATTTTCGTGTTTTGGATATTTTGAACCACTATTTTTTTTTGGGGTAAATCTAAAGTTATTTTTCTCTTTGTTTAAATAAGGACTTCCGTAAATTTGAAATTGCAAATCGGTTCCTCTACCAGCACTAATATTAGTTCCTTCGAATAAACATAATGATGGATATAGGTTTACAGACTTTTTATTTGGCAAATTTGGAGATGGAATAATCGGCAGATCATATATTTTATTTCTGTCATAATTTTTCAATTCGATAACAGTCAAATTTGATTTAATATTATTTTTTAACCATCCTTCATTATTTATCATTTCAGCGTATTCACCAATAGTTAGACCGTAAACAATAGGAACTTCGTGCATACCCACAAAACTCTGATTTTCTAATTCTAAAACTGGTCCATCCACATAATGACCATTTGGATTTGGTCTATCCATAACTATCAATGGAATATTATTTCTTGCAGATGCTTCCATCACAAAATGCAGTATAGAAATGTGTGTATAAAATCTAACCCCCACATCCTGAATATCAAAAATTAGAATATCAATTTCATTTAGTTCATTATCATCAATCTCACCATACTTTCTGTTTTTTCCATGTAATGAAACGATTTTAAGTCCTGTCTTAATATCAATTTCGTCATTAATATTAGCTCCATTTGGTTCTGTACCTCTAAAGCCGTGCTCAGGGGCAAAAATTTTTCTTATGTCAAAATTTAATTTTATTAATGAATCAACTAAATGTGTATAGTCTGAGTTTTTCTTAAATATAACTGATGTATGATTCGCAATTATTCCAATCCTTTTATCCTTTAATAAATTTTCATATTTCGATATTTGGTTTGCACCAACAATAACATTAGATTTAATATTATTAGTTTTACTAATAGGGAATGCTGAAAAACTAAAATAAAGAGCTGTAAATAAAAAAAGAACTGAATTTTGAATTTTGAACATTTTTTATCAAAAAGAATTTTAAGTACTAGGTCTTATAAAAATAGTATTTCAGCTCCAATAATAAAAATTGGGGTTATTGCAATTGCTATTGGTATGATAGTAATGATTGTTTCTGTAGGTGTTGGAATCGGAATGCAAAAAGAAATCAAGGACAAAATTTCTGCATTTGAGGGAGATATTTCAATTCAAAGTTTCAACAGCACAATTAATGAAAACTCTATTAATCCTATTTCACCTTCAAAAGAATTTCTTGAAAATTTAAGAAAATTTCCTGAGGTGAATAATATTGAGAAAATAATCTCAAAATTTGGTATAGTAAGAACTTTAAATGATTTTGATGGACTTTATTTCAAGGGGGTTGAAAAGAGTTATGATTTCAGTAGAATTGAAAGATATATTATCAATGGAGCTCATCCTGTTTATTCTGAAGGTTACTCAAACGAAATTTTAATTTCAAAAATATTGGCAGATAAATTAAATCTAGGATTAGGGGATAGTTTTCAAATGTTATTTTCAAAATCTGACAACCCCAAACCATCAATAATAAGATTATCGGTTGTTGGAGTTTTTAATTCAGGTTTTCAGGAGCTTGATTCAAAATATATTTTTGGAGATATAAATCAAATCAGAAGGATATTAAAATGGGAGAGTGATGAAATTAGTTCAATTGAAATTCAATTGAATGAAAAATCTAATTTGGATTTAATAAGTGACGAAATATACTTAAACTCCCCTTCAGACTTTGATGTAATTACCACAAAGGAAAAATATTTTTCTGTTTATGAATGGATAAAGCTCTTTGATAAAAATATATATGCCATAATATTTATTATGATAATTGTAGCATCTATTAATATTATTTCTGTTTTAGTTGTTTTAATATTAGAGAGAACAAATATGATAGGAATTTTAAAAGCTTTAGGAATTACAAATTTTTCACTTCGGAAATTTTTTATTTACACGTCCTCTTATTTAATTTTTATTGGGATGGCAATTGGGAATTTTTTTGGCTTGCTAATTCTTTTTATACAAGAAAAGTATAAAATTATTTCACTAGATCCAAAGATATATTATGTGGACAGTGTTCCAATTTTTATAGAATTATCACATATAATTTCTTTAAACCTAATTACTTTCATCTTATGTGTTTTATCGATTTTTATTCCAAGTCTATTGGTCTCAAGAATTAATCCAAAAGATTCAATTAAATTTAATTAAATAGCTTTTTTATAGCATACATTAAATTATCTTTGCAACTCAAAATGAGTTACTCAAATAATTTAACCGAATTAATAGGAAATACTCCAATGGTAATATTAAACAATATTACTAAAGATATTCCTTGTAGTGTGTGGGCAAAATATGAAACCTTTAACCCTGGAAATTCTGTTAAGGACAGAATTGGTTTAAGGATGATAATTGATGCTGAAAATAAAGGTTATTTGAAACCTGGTGGAACTATTATTGAAGGAACTTCTGGAAATACAGGTATGGGGCTAGCAATTGCTTCTATAACTAGAGGATACAAATGTATTTTTGTTACCACTGATAAACAATCTCAAGAAAAGGTTGATATTTTAAGAGCTTTTGGGGCTGAGGTAATTATCTGTCCAACAAACGTTGAGCCTGATGATCCTAGTTCATATTACTCAGTATCAAAGAAGTTGTCTGAAGATATCGAAAATTCTTGGTATGTAAATCAATATGATAACTTGAGTAATCGATTGACGCATTATGAATCCACAGGGCCTGAAATTTGGGACCAAACAGAAGGTAAAGTAACTCACTTTGTCGTTGGAGTTGGAACTGGTGGGACCATTTCAGGTGTTGGTAAATTTTTAAAAGAAAAAAATACAAATATAAAAATTTGGGGTGTAGACGCCTATGGCTCAGTTCTTAAAAAATTTCATGAAACAGGTGTATTTGATAAGAATGAAATTTACCCATATGTTACCGAGGGAATAGGAGAAGATATGATACCTAAAAATATAGATTTTGACATAATTGATGGCTTCACTAAAGTCACTGATAAAGATGCAGCGATTTACTGTAGAGAATTATTAAAAAAAGAAGGTATGTTTTTAGGAAATTCAGCAGGTGCAGCCATTAAGGGTGTTTTACAATTAAAAGATGAATTTAAGCCTGACGACCTCGTAGTTGTTCTCTTTCATGATCATGGTAGTAGATATTTAAAGAAAATATATAATGACGAATGGATGAGTAAAATGGGTTATGTGTAAATTAATTTTCAAAAATCTATTTTTTTTCTCATATTGTGTTCCTTATTCAAAATCTCACCATGAAAAAAATTTTATCATTATTTGTTATGTTCTTAACATCTATTAGCCTAAGATCTAGAGAAAAAGGGTTAGACGAGAGAATCAACGATTTTTTTGAACCTTATGCAAATGATTGGGAGGCATTGGTTTTATTTCCTATCAAATTTTCTGAAGAATTAAGCATTCCAATAGTTCTCATACTTTTGATACTAGGCGCTGCATTTTTTACCTTGATTTTTAAGTTCCCTAATATTAGAAATTTTCCTTTAGCTATTAATACTGTCAGAGGAAAATATGATGATTTAGAAAAAGATGGTACTAGTAAGGATGAAGGTGAGGTCTCTCATTTTCAAGCATTAGCTACTGCTGTTTCTGGAACTGTTGGTTTAGGAAATATTGCAGGTGTGGCTGTTGCGATAGCTTTAGGCGGACCAGGAGCTACATTTTGGATGATAGTTTGTGGATTAATAGGAATGTCAACAAAATTTGTTGAATGTACTTTGGGAGTTATGTATAGGGATGTTGATGATAAAGGAAGGATTTATGGAGGACCAATGTATTATTTATCCAAGGGATTAAAACTAAAGGGATTTAAAAATTTAGGAAAATTTTTGGGTGTTGTTTTTGCGGTTTTATGTGTTGGAGCATCATTTGGTGGAGGGAACGCATTTCAATCTAATCAAGCGACAAATCAAATTAGTACAATTCTAAATCTTGACTCAGGTTCATCTGGCTTTTTTATAGGTGTTACACTTGCTTTCCTGGTTGGTATTGTAATTATAGGTGGAATTAAAAAAATTGCAAGTGTAACGGAAAAAATTGTTCCCTTCATGGCAATTATTTATGTTTTAGCCTCCTTGATAATTATCTTTGCTAATTTTCAATTTATTGACGATGCCTTTTCAGAAATCTTTAAAGGAGCATTTACTCCCGAAGCTGGGTTAGGTGGAATTATAGGTGTAATTATTGTTGGTTTTCAGCGGGCCGCATTTTCAAATGAAGCTGGGGCTGGTTCAGCTGCAATTGCACACTCAGCAGTAAAAACTAAATATCCCGCAAGTGAAGGTGTTGTAGGTTTGCTTGAGCCATTCATTGACACTGTAGTAATTTGTACAATGACGGCTTTAGTGATTATTTTATTTAATATGGACGTATCCGCATTTGATTATGGTAATGCAGCCAATTCTCAAGTACTTATAAATTCAACTGGAGAATATATTGGTGGAGTAGATTTAACTTCTATGGCTTATGATAGTGTTCTTCCAGGTTTTAAATATGTTTTAACCATAGCCATTGTTCTTTTCGCTTTTTCTACTATGATTTCTTGGTCCTATTATGGATTACAATCGTGGAAGTTTTTATTTGGAAAAGGCAAGCTAACAGATATTACCTACAAGGCATTATTTCTAATCTTTGTTGTTATTGGTTCAGCAGCTACATTAGACGCAGTAATCAAATTCTCTGATGCTATGATTTTAGCGCTGGTTTTTCCAAACATGATTGGATTATTTTTTCTATTTCCTGATGTTAAAAAGGAATTAAAAAAATATATAAAGGCCATAAAAAGTTAATTTTTTAACAATAAAATCTTTTGTTAGATTATTTTTAGTTTATATTTGCATCAAATTTTAAAGAAAGGAGGTTTGTAATATGCTAATAATACCTATTAAAGAAGGAGAAAATATCGACAGGGCGCTAAAGCGTTTCAAGAGAAAGTTTGATAAAACTGGAACTAAGAAATCATTACAAACTAGAAAAGAATTTGTAAAACCCTCAATAAAAAGAAGAGCTGTCATTCAAAAAGCTCAACATGTACAAAGACTTAGAGATCAAGAGGATATCTAATTTATATCTCCATTAATTTACCATACTGATTAATAATTTATAAATTTATATTTATTTAAAGTATGGAGTTTTCTTCATTTCTTGATTACCTTAAATTTGAGAAAAAATATTCTCAGAAAACTATCATTGCATATAAAAATGATTTAAAATCTTTTAAGTTTTTCAACTACAATAAGTTCGAACAAAAAGATATAAAGCAGGTAAATTACTCTCAAATTAGAACTTGGGTTGTTAAATTAGTTGCTGATAAAATTTCAAATGGCACCATAAATAGAAAGATTTCTTCTCTTAATAGTTACTATAAATTTCTTTTAAAAACGGGTGATATTAAAACAAATCCATTGAATGAACATAAGGCTTTAAAAACAAAATCAACTATTCAATTGCCTTTTTCTGAAGCTGAAATTTCCAATGTGTTAAATCCCTTAAATTTTAAAAAATCATTTGAGGGTTATAGAGACTTTCTTATCCTCGAGCTTTTATATTTAACTGGAATGAGAAGACAAGAGTTAATCAATTTAAAAATTCAGCATATTGACTATTCAAATAAAAGGATAAAAGTGTTAGGAAAGAGAAATAAGGAAAGATATATTCCATTAATTAGTTCAACCATTGAATCTATAAAAAAATACTTAAAGTATAGGTCCAAGCTTAAAAATTTAAAAGGTAATGATACACTTTTTTTGACATCAAAGGGGAAAAGTATATATGAAAACTTAGTATATCGAATAACTAAAAAATATTTTTCAGGATTTTCAACTAAATCCAAAAAAAGCCCTCACATTTTAAGACACTCATTTGCAACACATCTTTTAAATAATGGTGCAGATTTAAATTCTGTAAAAGATTTGCTTGGCCATACAAGTCTTGCTGCAACACAAGTTTATACAAATAGATCAATCGAAGAAATAAAAAAAGTTTTCAAGAAAACCCATCCTAGAAATAAGGATTAAATTGAGTTTGTTTTCTGATTAAAAAAAAATATAATTTATTTTGTTTGAAAAAATAAATATTTACATTTGCAATCCGCTTTAAGCGGGCTTTTTTTTAAAAAAAAGTATAGGCCGATGTAGCTCAGCTGGCTAGAGCAGCTGATTTGTAATCAGCAGGTCGTGGGTTCGAGTCCCTCCATCGGCTCAGTTCTTTTAAAATATTTTCTTTGGGGAGATACTCAAGCGGCCAACGAGGACAGACTGTAAATCTGTTGGTTTTTACCTTCGCAGGTTCGAATCCTGCTCTCCCCACACAATAATGCGGGAGTAGCTCAGTTGGTAGAGCGTC
>Ga0160422_10000634_pt1 | contig 21453 bp, 25 predicted proteins | sample Fk160mmetaG_FD_108192 | JGI IMG/M metagenome (GOLD analysis project Ga0160422, IMG submission 108192) | Marine microbial communities from the Central Pacific Ocean - Fk160115 60m metaG | ecosystem: Environmental > Aquatic > Marine > Oceanic > Photic zone | place: The Central Pacific Ocean...
ACCGACAATGTGACGGTCACACCCTCACTGTTTTATCTGAGCCGTCCTCTTGGACAGCTGACAGTTGAAGGTGAACAGGGAAAGGAAGGAACATTCAGCCAGTTTGGTGCTGTTCTGCGAACCACATTCAACTTCTGAGCAAAACAATCATGTGACCGTTGAAGCCCACGCAGGTCACCACGCAGCACATGGAGCTGGTCTTCGATGAAGGCCAGCTTTTTTTTGCGTCACCACCGCTGGCTGCGCTTGGATGACAACCAGACAAGATGCATCCAACCTCGTGATGAGTGACGAGTCGACGGATCAGACCCACCCGCTCTATGCGTCAGATCGTGATCATGTGGACGGCCTTCTCGGTCATGAAGGTGAACCGGGACCTGAACAACTCACGGTCGCAGCAAGGCTTGTGATGCGTTACGGAGACTTCCCTGGCGCGGAGGACATCAAGAACGACATTCGAAAGGTTGTGGCAGGTTGGGGACTTGACCCCCAGAGCCTGAATGCGCGCTGCCGTGAAATCTGGGCCAGCGGCTGGAAGCCCGGTCAACGGATTGATGGAGAACTGGGTTCCGGAGCGGACGTGGCCGATCAGGATGGCTAGCGACAGATCCATCGGGTGTTGACACGCGCAACCCGATCAGGACGACGCCCCAGCGCACGCCGGGGCTGCGGACTGCGGGGAGGATCTCAGGCCGGCGTGGGCAACACAGTCCCTGCCTGGGCATCGGTGGCGACACGACGGAGGTCGTCGCAGCCCTCCTTGAGTGTGGGGTAAGCGAACATGCCACTGCCCGCGATGAAGCAGTTCGCACCGGCTGCACAGCACTGGGAGATGGTCCAGTTGGCCTTGATGCCTCCGTCAACTTCGATGTCGATATCCAGATCGCGTTCGATGATGGTCTGCCTCAGCCTGGAAATCTTGTCGAGCATCGTCGGGATGTAGGCCTGACCTCCGAAGCCGGGGTTGACGGTCATCACCAGCACGTGATCCACCATGTCGAGCACGTTCTTGACCATGTCCATGGGGGTGTGGGGATTCATGGCAACCGATGGGCTCCCGCCAAGCTGTCGGATGCGTCCGAGCACACGGTGAAGGTGGGTGTTCGCTTCGACATGCGCGATCACCACCCCAGGTTCACCGTTGGGCCCTTTGGTTGCCTCCACGTACTCCTCCAGCATGGTTTCGCTGTTGTACTGACTCACCATCAGCTGGGTTTCAAAGGGAACACTGCAGTACTTGCGGCACGCCTTGATCAGTTCAGGGCCGAACGTGAGATTGGGCACGAAGTTGCCGTCCATCACATCGAACTGAATCCGGTCAACTCCGGCTGACTCCAGATCCTTCACGCATTGCCCCATTGCCGCCCAATCCGCGGGAAGCACGGAGGGGATGATCTGAATGGGGCGATGGGGTGCGGTCATGGAGCGGTTTAAATCTCGGGGGACTTTAGAGAAGCGCTGATGTCGGCAAGCCCGTTGCACGTCACTGATACAGTAAGCCGCGCTTTTGAGTGAAAAGCCCAGTGGCGCCAAGCCCTGAGAGCAGATCCTCACCGCATCCAGTTCCCCGCCGCACTCCCGTGGATCGCACTCTCATCCAGGAAATTCTTGAGGTCGTTGAGCAGGCCGCCATCGCCTCCGCCAAACTGACCGGCCTCGGCAAGAAGGATGAAGCCGACGCCGCTGCCGTCGAAGCCATGCGCCAGCGCATGGGCCAGATCCAGATGCAGGGCCGCATTGTGATCGGCGAGGGAGAGCGTGATGAGGCTCCGATGCTCTACATCGGCGAGGAGGTCGGCAGCGGGTCAGGTCCAGGCGTGGATTTCGCGGTTGATCCTTGCGAAGGCACCAATCTCTGCGCGAACAATCAGCGCGGTTCGATGGCCGTTCTGGCAGCCTCAGATCGAGGCGGACTGTTCAATGCCCCCGACTTCTACATGAAGAAACTGGCTGCGCCACCAGCGGCCAAGGGCAAGGTTGATATTCGCAAGTCGGCGACCGAAAACATCAAGATTCTCAGCGAATGCCTCGGTTTGGCGGTTGAAGAGCTCACCATCGTCGTCATGGATCGCGCCCGACACAAGGATTTGATTGCTGAAATCCGCGCCACCGGCGCCCGCGTCCAGCCCATCTCGGACGGTGACGTGCAGGCGGCGATCGCCTGTGGATTCGCCGGCACCGGCACCCACTGTCTGATGGGCATCGGAGCAGCCCCCGAGGGTGTGATCTCAGCTGCCGCCATGCGAGCCCTGGGTGGCCACTTCCAGGGTCAGCTGGTGTATGACCCTGCCGTCGCTCAGACCAAGGAGTGGGCTGATCTCACCAAGGAAGGCAATCTGGCCCGTCTCGCTGAAATGGGCATCAGTGATCCCGACAAGATCTACGAAGCCGAAGAACTTGCTTCCGGCGAACATGTGGTCTTTGCAGGAAGCGGCATCACGGATGGCCTGCTGTTCCACGGCGTTAAGTTCGAAAGAGACTGCACTCGCACCAGCAGCCTTGTGATCAGCAACCTCGACAACACCTGCCGTTTCACCAACACGGTTCACATCAAGGACGGCGCCCAGAGCATCGCTCTGAGCTGATCTTCATTCCACGCAGCGAGGGATTTCTCCATGCACATCGCCGTTGTCGGCCTCAGTCATCGAACGGCACCGGTCGAAGTGCGCGAGAAGCTCAGCATTCCTGAGCAGACCATGGAGGAATCCCTGCAGAACCTGCGGGGGCACGATCAGGTGCTCGAGGCTTCCATTCTCAGCACCTGCAACCGTCTTGAGATCTACACGCTCGTTCGCAATCCGGAGCTGGGGATTTCAGCCGTCAGGGAATTTCTGAGCGGTCATTCCGGCCTTGAGACAGGGGATCTGAAACCTCATCTCTTCGCCTATCACCATGAGGATGCGGTCGCCCACCTCCTGCGTGTCGCGGCGGGTCTCGACAGCCTGGTCCTGGGAGAGGGACAGATCCTCTCCCAGGTGAAAAAAATGATGCGGCTGGGTCAGGAGCACAAATCCCTGGGTCCGATTCTCAACCGCCTGCTCACCCAGGCTGTGAGCACCGGCAAAAGGGTTCGAAGTGAAACCAATCTCGGCACCGGCGCAGTCTCCATCAGTTCGGCCGCAGTTGAACTCGCTCAGTTGAAACTGGGCCAGAGCCGCGGTGTGGATGATCTCGTCACCCTTGAGGATGAACAGGTCGCCGTGGTCGGTGCAGGACGAATGAGCCGTCTGCTGCTGCAGCACCTCAAGTCCAAAGGGGCTTCTGGCGTGGTGGTCTTGAACCGCACGGTGGCACGCGCTCAGGCCCTGGCGGCGGATTTTCCTGATCTTCCTGTTCAATGTCGCTCTCTTGAGGATCTCGATCACTGTCTGAGCACCTGCTCCCTGGTCTTCACCAGCACGGCCGCGAATGATCCGATCATCGACGCAGCTCGGCTGCAGCGACTGAACCGTCGCAGTTCCCTGCGCCTTGTTGATATCGGCGTTCCCCGAAACATTGCCGCCGATGTCGAGGGCATCGGTGGTGTGGAGGCCTATGACGTCGACGACCTGAAGGAGGTTGTTGAGCGCAACCAGGAAGCACGTCAACAGGTGGCCCGAGAAGCACAGGGCCTGCTTGATGAGGAGGGCAGACTCTTCCTGGAATGGTGGGACAGCCTGGAGGCGGTTCCCACAATCAACCGATTGCGATCCTCCCTGGAATCAATCCGTTCCGAGGAATTGCAGAAGGCCCTGAGTCGCATGGGACCTGATTTTTCAGCGCGTGAACGCAAAGTGGTTGAAGCTCTCAGCAAGGGCATCATCAACAAGATTCTGCACACCCCGGTCACATCGCTCCGTGCACCTCAGCAACGCAGTGAACGGCAGAACTCCCTGATGGTGGTCGAGCGTCTTTTTGATCTCGTTCAGGACGACGAATCGGATCGTTGAGCTGTGCTGGCGCCTGCGGATCCTTGTCCAAAAATGAATCCCAGCATTCTTGCCGGATCTGTCCCATCCCTTTGTTCTGAGCACCCAAAGTCCGGTAGGTTTGCCCGGCAAAGCCGATCTGTGGGGGCGGCATGAAGCGTGTTCTGGCCATCATTCTCGGGGGAGGAGCGGGAACGCGTCTTTACCCACTGACCAAGATGCGAGCGAAGCCCGCTGTGCCTCTTGCTGGAAAGTATCGACTGATCGATATACCGATCAGCAACTGCATTAATTCCGACATCAACAAGATGTACGTGATGACGCAGTTCAACAGCGCGTCACTGAACCGTCACCTCAGTCAGACATTCAACCTCAGCAATTCATTCGGTGGAGGTTTCGTTGAAGTGCTGGCGGCTCAGCAGACTCCGGACAGCCCGTCCTGGTTCGAGGGAACCGCAGACGCGGTGCGTAAATACCAGTGGCTTTTCCAGGAGTGGGACGTCGATGAGTACCTGATTCTTTCCGGCGACCAGCTCTACCGCATGGATTACAGCCGATTCATTGAGCACCACCGCCGCACAGGTGCCGATCTCACGGTCGCCGCCCTCCCCGTTGATGCCAAGCAGGCCGAAGCCTTCGGGCTGATGCGCACTGACGCCGACGGCAACATTCAGGAATTCCGCGAGAAGCCCAAGGGTGATTCCCTGCGCGAAATGGCTGTTGACACCTCCCGTTTCGGACTCAGCGCTGAATCCTCTGAGCAGCGTCCCTATCTGGCCTCGATGGGCATTTATGTCTTCAGTCGGGAGACGCTGTTCGATCTGCTCGACCAGAACACCGGTCACAAGGATTTCGGCAAGGAAGTGATTCCTGAGGCCCTTGCCCGTGGAGACAAACTTCAGAGCTACGTCTTCGATGATTACTGGGAGGACATCGGCACCATCGGTGCCTTCTACGAAGCCAACCTGGCGCTGACCCAGCAGCCGAAGCCTCCGTTCAGCTTCTACGACGAGAAGTTCCCGATCTACACGCGGCCGCGTTATCTGCCTCCAAGCAAGCTCGTTGATGCGCAGATCACCAATTCAATCGTCGGTGAGGGATCGATCCTCAAGTCCTGCAGCATTCATCACTGCGTGCTGGGTGTGCGCAGCCGACTGGAATCGGATGTGGTTCTTCAGGACACACTGGTGATGGGAGCTGATTTCTTCGAATCCAGTGAAGAGCGAGCTGTGCTCAGAGAACGCGGTGGAATCCCACTCGGTGTCGGCCAGGGCACAACGGTGAAACGTGCCATTCTCGACAAGAACGCACGGATTGGATCAAATGTCACCATCGTGAACAAGGATCACGTGGAGGAAGCCGATCGTGCTGAACACGGTTTCTACATCCGTAATGGCATTGTCGTCGTCGTCAAGAACGCCTCGATTCCTGATGGAAGCGTGATCTGATTGTTCATTCCTGACAGAGGTTGTCCATGTTGCGGCCGACTTCGGTCGCCATGGTCACACTGTCAGCAGTGAATGGTTCAGCTGAGCATGTCAAAGGCTCACTTTGGTCTGATCGGTCTCGGCGTGATGGGGGAAAACCTCGTCCTCAATGCTGAGCGAAACGGTTTTTCCAGCGTCGTCTACAACCGAACCTACGCCAAAACGGAAGAATTTCTTGCAGGACGCGGTGCCGGAAAGAATATTCAGGGCGCCACGGATCTGCAGGATTTTGTCAACAAACTGGAGCGTCCCCGCCGCATCTTGATGATGGTGAAAGCGGGCGGCCCCGTGGATGCCGTCATCGAGCAGATTTCACCCTTCCTGGATGAGGGTGATCTGCTCATTGACGGTGGCAACTCCGAATATCACGACACCGAGCGCCGTGTGGCGGAGTTGGAAAGCAAGAGTTTCGGCTTCATCGGCATGGGTGTTTCCGGTGGCGCGAAGGGTGCTCTCGAGGGCCCGAGCATGATGCCGGGAGGCACCAAAAGCTCCTATGACGCGATCGAGAATCTGGTCTGCAAAATGGCGGCCCAGGTCGAAGACGGCCCTTGCGTGACCTACATCGGTCCCGGCGGTTCAGGGCACTTCGTGAAGACCGTCCACAACGGGATTGAATACGGCATCGAGCAGATCCTCGCCGAGGGCTATGACCTGATGAAACGGGTTGGCGGCATGAACGGCCTGCAGATGGCTGACGTGTTTGCCCACTGGAACAGCACAGAGGAACTGTCCTCGTATCTGGTGGAAATCACCGAAGTGTGTCTGCGCACGAAGGATCCCGATGACGGAACCGAGCTGGTGGAGAAGATCCAGGACAAGGCCGGGCAGAAGGGCACGGGACTCTGGACTGTTGTCAGCGCGCTCCAGATGGGTGCCTCGGTGCCCACCATCTACGCCGCACTCAACGGGCGCGTGATGAGCTCGATGAAGGACCAGCGCGTCAAGGCGGAAGGGATTCTCAAAGGACCCGCGATTCAACCGTTTGACATGGGCTCCCCGGGTGATGGCATGGCGCCGCTGATGGATGCGATGGTTCTGGCCTGCATGGCTAGTTACGCCCAGGGAATGGAGCTGCTGCGCATCGCATCCGCGGAGCACGACTACAACCTGCACATGCCGTCCATCGCCCAGATCTGGAAAGGCGGTTGCATCATCCGCGCCCGGCTGCTCAAGCGGATTCAGGATGCGTTCAATGCCGATCCCCAGCTGCCCAATCTGCTGATCGACCCATGGTTCGCCGAGCAGGTCAACCGTCGCTTACCCGGGCTGGCCAAGGTGGTTGCCGGTGCCGCGGCATCCGGCATTCCGGTGCCCTGTCTGAGCAGCACCCTCGATTACATCAACAGCTACCGCACCGGACGTCTTCCTCAGAATCTTGTTCAGGCCATGCGCGACTGCTTCGGTTCACACACCTACGAGCGCATGGACAAGGACGGCATCTTCCACACCGAATGGCTGAAATGAGGACCGGCCGATGAGTTCCTATCGCATCGAGCGATCAGCCTCTTCGAAGGAGTTGGCACGCCGCGCCGCTGAGCACATCGGTGCGGCCATCGATCTGGCGCTGGATCAACGGGACCGTGCCCAGATCGCTCTCTCTGGCGGAACCACCCCTGCACTGGCCTATGAGCTGCTTGGACGGGAACATCTCCCCTGGGATCGGGTGGATGTGTTTCTCGGAGATGAACGCTGGGTCGCAGCCGATGACGACTCCAGCAATGCCCGCATGCTGAGGCACACGCTTCTGAAACAGGATCAGCCTGGAGCGCGAGCCTGCTTCCACCCAGTGCCGACGGTGGAGTTGGCCTCTCCTGAGGCCAGTGCTGATGCATTCGCAGATCTGATCACGTCAGTCTGTGACGGCGACCCCCCGGTGTTCGACCTCATGCTGCTGGGTCTTGGCGATGACGGTCACACCGCATCGCTGTTCCCGGGAACCGATGCGCCAGCGGTGCGGGATCGCTGGACCACCATTGGCCGGGGCAAGGGGCTCGATCGGATCACACTGACCGCACCGGTGCTCAGTGCAGCGCGCCAGGTGGTGTTCCTGGTGAGTGGAGACGGCAAACGGCAGGCACTCTCCCGACTGATCGACAGCGGGGAATCTGCGGATCGCACACCTGCAAGGCTTGTGCAGCCCACATCGGAGATCCTTGTGCTTGCTGACCAGGCCGCTGCTGAAGGGCTGTGATGACACCACCTCCTCCTCACTCAGCGCCGGAGTCAGCACCGGAGATCCGGGTGATTGCTGCAGGCAAGTCGTTCCGTGAGTGGGCCAGCCTGAACGACACGATAATGGGGGGCTCCAGCCAGGCAGGCTGTCGCTTCAGCGAGGACGGGCTGATCCTCGAGGGGACCGTGGTCAGTGAAGGTGGCGGATTCGTGAGTTGTCGCTCGCCGGTGTTCCGCCCCCCATTGGATCTGAGCCGATACCGGGGTCTGCGCTTGACGCTCGACGGTGAAGGACGCAGTTTCAAGTTCGCAGTTGCCTGCCGGGACGGTGTCTTCGGCCTCACCGAACTGATTCCGGGAGGGTTGCGCTGGGTGACGACCGTGTCCACGGAGCCTGATCAGACCACCACAGTCGAGATTCCCTTTGAGCGGCTGAAGCCTGTGGTGCGAGCAAAGCCGGTCACGCTTCCGATCCGTTTTGATCCCGCCTGCATCACCCGTCTCCAGTTGTTGCATTCGCGCTTCGGTGACAACGGCGATGCCAATCCCGGCTACAGGCCGGGTGCCATCCAGATGCTGATTCGTTCGATCGAAGCATTCTGAAGTCAAGGCTGGATGCTCTCTGAACAACGACTCTCAGCTTCAGCAAGAACCCAGAGGACCTGGACAAGACAGACCCACTTCACGGACGGACATTGCATCCGCTGGTGACACGTTCAATTGGATCAATCAGCCATTTCAACAATCAATTGAAGCAAGGATTCAGACCCTTTACCCATCACCACAACGACATCACACCAGCGGATCAATGATCAAACTGAACCTTCGATTTCTGCCACGCTTAATCCTGCATTGTTTTGCCTTTCAAGCAGCATTTTTCAGCCTTCAGTCATTGCCAGCATCAGCTGCAGAACAGAGTCGATTTGTTGGGGCTGGCCCTTTCTCTGTTTCCATACAATCAGTTGAGAATCAAGGCCTGTTGTTGATGCCAGCAGACACATCCTCAGCGGCCAACAAGCGCTGGCCCGCAGTGGTGTTTGCCCACGGGCTTTGTGGTCCAGCCGAAAAATATGCGGCGACATTGACTCGACTGGCCTCCTGGGGCTTCATGGTCCTTGCCAGCCAGCAGCAAAGTGATTGTGGGGTGATGAATCTGAATCGCCCAATGGCCACCCTTGGAAATCTGTTCAGACTACCGACGAAATTCGGCAATGCCGTTGATTTCTCGGCCATGGGAAACACGATTCGATCCAACCTGGGGTATCTGTCGGGTCGGTCTGATGTTGACACCAGCCGTCTTGCCCTGATGGGTCACAGCATGGGAGGAGGAATGGTGATTGACGTTGCCTCTGAGCTTGCAGAGGAACAACCAGATCTTGTCAAAGCCGTTGTGGCAATTGCCCCATGGAATGGTGTTCAACCAACCCCAAGCACAGTGGTCCAAAACATTCATCATCCATTGTTGATTGTCTGCTCGATGTCGGATGCACTGTGCCCGTGCTCCGGTGAGGTTCAATTAAGCGATACGCAGGGCATTCTGACCGGCAATGTTTCACTTGGAATCCCTCTTCTTTTTGGCCCATCTGAAGACTCAACCTGGCATGGTGGCGCCATGGCCATCTTCAATAATGCGAAAGAGGCCATCCTGATGGATGTGAGCAAGGTCAGTCATTTCACCATTGCAGGCATCGATGGCGGTGCAGAGATGCAAACTTTTGCTGATTGGGCAACAAGGCAGTCAGGCCTGAATTTCAATCGTCCTGACCGTGCATACACGGATATTCCAACGATGGAATATTCAATTGCCTTTTTGAATCTCTCTCTTGATCTTGACCCCCAAGCAGGGAGAGCATTTCTTGACGGGGCCTCATCAGACTCACGCCTGGTCAGAACGCTTCGATCGCAATGATCGGACGTCGAATCATTTCAACACTGAGTTGAGTTCACTCCCACGTCTGCTCAGAGATCCCATCGCTGACTTGATACCGTCTTCAACATGACGGTTGCCTTGTCTGATCAGGAGGGAGACCTCGCCCCCTCGCTCACGGCGTTGATCTGCTCAGCTGCGGACCTCTGCCGCAAGCCGCTCATTCATGCCGCGGTGCAATGTGACAACGAAGCCGGGCCTGAAGTCGCACCGATCTCAGCCACTGCCTTGGTTGACAATGGTGATGATCTGAGGATTCGGCTGGAGTGTCGCCATTCCAACGGTGAGCGGTGCTCAGACCAGGATCTTGAGCTGGAGCTCTACCGCAGCGGAGGTGACCTTCACCTGATGCTGGGTTGGTGGGATCAGCCCAAACGACCTCTTCTCTGGCACGGGCAGCACCCTGTGTGGATGAATGGCGAGACAGGTGAACGCTGCGGATCCCCGGATGACGGTCTCCCCCTTGAGGCCATGGCACGGAGAATCAGAGCGTTGCTGATCTGATCAGGGCTGGTCGGTCACCGCTCCTCGGCTGCTGGAACTGACTAGGCGGGCGTACTTTCCGAGGATGCCGGTGCGATAGCGCGGTTCCGGTCTGCTCCATGCCTCACGCCGACGGTCCAGTTCAGCCTTGTCAACATTCAGCTGCAGCAGGAGCTGATTGGCGTCAACGGTGATGCTGTCTCCTTCGTGCACCAGTCCGATCGTGCCCCCCACAGCAGCTTCCGGTGCCACGTGCCCGACCACGAGACCGTAGGAACCACCACTGCAGCGTCCATCAGTGATGAGAGCCACCTTCTCACCCAGGCCCTGGCCGACGATGGCGGAGGTGGGAGACAGCATCTCGCGCATGCCCGGACCCCCCACCGGACCCTCATTGCGCACCACCACGACGTCACCCGCTTTGATCTTGCGATCGAGGATGGCTTCCAGACAGGTCTCCTCACTCTCGAAGACCCTCGCAGGGCCGGTGAGCACAGGAGATTTCACACCACTGATCTTGGCAACACTGCCCTCGCTGGCGAGATTGCCCTTGAGGATCGCCAGATGTCCCTTCCGGTAGAGGGGATTGCTGATCGGACGGATCACGTCCTGATCAGCGGGAGGTTCGGAGGGCACATCCGCCAGCAGCTGCGTCAGTGTCTTGCCCTCGATCGTGCGGCAGTCTCCGTGCAGCAGACCCGCATCCAGCAGCTGCCTCATCACCTGTGGGATTCCACCGGCCCTGTGCAGATCCACCGTGACGTAGCGACCGCTCGGCTTGAGATCGCAGAACACCGGAACCCGCTGACGGATGCGCTCGAAATCATCAATGCTCAGATCGACGCCGGCGGTGCGGGCGATCGCGAGCAGGTGAAGCACGGAATTGGTGGATCCGCCCACAGCCATGATCACGCTGATCGCGTTTTCGAAAGCCTCCTTGGTGAGCAGATCCAGCGGCCGGATGTTCGCTTTGACGGCCTGCACCAGAACCTCGGCGGATCGAGCGGCACTTTCAGCCTTCTCTGCATCCTCCGCAGCCATCGTCGAACTGCAGGGGAGGCTCAGACCCATCGTTTCGATGGCGGCACTCATGGTGTTGGCGGTGAACATGCCGCCACAACTGCCAGCTCCGGGACAGGCATTTTTTTCAACGGCTGTGAGCTGTTCCATGTCGATCTTGCCGTTGGTGAGCTGACCAACCGCTTCGAAAGCGCTCACAACCGTGAGGTCGCACCCTCCCAGTTTTCCTGGCTTGATCGTTCCGCCGTAAACAAAGATCGCGGGAATGTTCATCCTGGCCATGGCCAGCATGGCGCCGGGCATGTTCTTGTCACACCCACCCACGGCGAGGACACCGTCCATGCTCTGACCGTTGCAGGCGGTTTCAATCGCATCAGCGATCACCTCGCGGCTCACCAGGGAATACTTCATCCCCTCAGTGCCCATGGAGATCCCATCGCTGACGGTGATCGTCCCGAACATCTGAGGCATGCCACCGGCGAGGCGGGCTGCTGCTTCCGCCCGTTTGGACAGATCATTCAGTCCGACGTTGCAGGGTGTGATGGTGCTGTACCCGTTGGCAATGCCGATGATCGGTTTACCGAAATCCTGATCGCCGAATCCGACGGCTCTCAACATCGCCCGGTTCGGGGAGCGCTGAATCCCCTGAGTGACGGCATCGGAGCGGAGCATGAATTATCCCGCGTTGCGGCGGATCACTCTGGCCAACCTACCGACCGTCCTGTCAGGACCTGGAGCCAAGTTCCTCCAGCTGGCGGCGCACATCGGCGATCGCTGCATTGAGTTGTTCAACCCTGGCCTCCAGATGGTGATCCGCATCAATCTCGGGTCGATCGCCGGCACTGATCGCCTCGCTGCCGTCCTGCATGCGCGGCGCGTAAAGCATGGACCGCTGGTTGCGAAGGCGACGGCGACGGTCGGCTTCAGACAGCAGCCACCAGCCCAGACCGGCGGCGCCCAGAACGGCCCCACTGACCAGTGTCGCCAGTGTTCCTGAAGCCGAGTCCTGATGCCGCGCCATGGACTTCCTGTGAATGTGCTCAGCCTAGGTCGCCTGCGCGGTTCTGATTCCCAGTCGTTGCAGGGGATCGCCGATTCCCGGCAGGATGCGCTGCTGATCGTCCAGCTCGGCATCGATGCAGGCGGTGTGGATGGTGATCTCCGGGTATGACTCGCCGATGCGCTTGAGGCCTGGACTGGAGGTCAGACAGGTGATCACCCGCAGACGCGGGGCATCCACACCAAGCTGCTCAAGAGACTGAAGCAGACCGATCAGTTCATCGCCGTGACGAACCTGATCCAGCAACAGCACGACACCGGCCTGTGCCTCGATCGTGCCCGGCAGCCCACCCAGGCAGAGATCGGCATTGGGCAACACCTCACGAGCCCCCTCCCAGAGCTGAAGACCGCCGGGAAGCATCGGAACCGCCAGCAGTGGCACGGCGGCTTCGATCACCGTGCCCTCAGTGCTCGCCAGTGGTGTCTTCACCACATCCCTGCGATGGGGCAACCAGTCACGCAGCGCCTCGTAGCTCAGCCAGCGGCCGAGTTCCTCCATCGCCGTGCGGCAGAGCGCGGGCGGCGTGGTCTCATGCCTCAGCACTGTCAGCCAGTGGGCGATCAGGGGATGGGGCGGTACCACCACCCGGAGAGTCTTGGCCATGACACGTGGCTGGGCAGTCCTCTGCCATAACGTGACCGTTCAAGTTACGGCAGCTGCCTCGGGCCCTGCTGCAGCCTTTTCACCGAAACCCCTTGTCAGCGTTGTTCTCATCCTTCGTCCGCCGCGTCACCGCGACGCTGTTCTGCAGTCTTCTTGTTGCGGTTGGTGTCGTGGTTCACGTCGGGCCCGCTGAAGCGATCACAGCCCCCGAATTGCGTGGTCAGCGAGCCGTTCAGGACATCACCGCCGACATGCATGGTCGCGATCTGAAGGAGAAGGAGTTTCTGAAGGCAGATCTGCGTGAGGTCGACCTGAGTGAAACAGACCTGCGTGGTGCAGTGATCAACACCTCCCAGCTTCAGGGCGCTGATCTGCGTGGGGCCGACCTGGAGGACGTTGTGGCGTTTTCCAGCCGCTTCGATGACGCCGACCTTCGCGGAGCGAATTTCACGAACGCGATGTTGATGCAGAGCCGCTTCAACGGTGCTGAGATCGAGGGAACGGATTTCACCAACGCGGTGATCGACCTGCCTCAGCTGAAGGCACTGTGCGCACGGGCCAGCGGAATCAACAGCCGCAGTGGCATCAGCACCCGCGAATCCCTCGGGTGCCGCTGATGGCTTCCAGGCTTCCGGTCACAGTGATCACCGGCTTCCTCGGAGCTGGAAAAACAACCCTTCTGCGACACCTGCTCACCACCAGCGGTCAGCGCCTGGCCGTGATGGTGAATGAATTCGGCACGGTCGGTCTGGACGGAGATCTGATTCGAAGCTGTGGCTTCTGCCCAGAGGACGAGGTTGATTCCCGGCTCGTGGAGCTCAACAACGGCTGCCTGTGCTGCACGGTTCAGGACGACTTCCTGCCGACGATGGAGACGCTGCTGAAGCGATCCCATCAACTGGACGGCATCGTTGTCGAGACCAGTGGGCTCGCCCTGCCGCGGCCGCTGCTTCAAGCCCTCGAGTGGCCAGCCATCCGCAGGCATGTGTACGTCAATGGTGTGGTGACCGTCGTTGATGGGGAGGCGCTCAGTTCCGGAAGCCCAGTGGGGGATCCGGATGCCCTCGAGCGTCAGCGTCAGCAGGATCCAAGCCTTGATCACCTGACGGCGATTGACGACCTGTTCAGCGATCAGCTGAAGGCGGCCGACCTCGTGCTGATCAGCCGCTCCGATCGGCTCGATTCATCGCAGCTTGATGCTGTGCAACGGCACATCGCTCCCGGCGTGAGATCGGGAACCGGCACCCTCCCCATCAGCCATGGCACTGTCGATCCTGAACTGGTGCTCGGCCTGAATCCCAACAGCGATTCCGGAGCGGATGTTGATGATCACCACAGCCATGACCATGACCACAGCCATGCGCACAGCGGTCATCACCATGACCATTCCCACGTGGAGGCGGTCAGCGGTCAGGTGCGGTTCGATGGCACCGTCAACCGCGCGCAGTTGGAACAGCTGCTGCCAGGTTTCGTTCGTGATCACGGGGTGATCCGCCTCAAGGGTCGGGTCTGGATCCCCGGCAAGACCCTTCCCCTGCAGATCCAGATGGTGGGACCACGACTGGACAGCTGGTACGAAGCGGCACCGAATCATTCCTGGCAGCCGGTGAGCGGAAGCGGGCTGGAACTGGTTGTCATCGGTCTTGAAAGTGATGCGGCCGAACAGCTTGAACGGTGCCTTCAGCCAGCCTGATGATGAGATCGTTGATGATGGCGGCGGCGGCGTTCTCGCTGACGTTGGTGAGCTCGGACGCCTCCGCCTCAGAACCTGCTGATCCGGTGCTTCAGCGGGGTGAGTCCGTTCGCTACCGCTGTGGGGGTGGCGAACAGATCGATGCCACCTACTACGGATTGAAGGATCGCTCTCTGAGCTTTGTGAGGCTCACGTTGCCCGATGGCCGACAGCTGACCCTTCCCCAGCTGTCATCCGCCTCGGGTGCCCGCTACAGCACGGATCAGGACACAACCTGGTGGACGAAGGGAGATGGTGGCTTTCTCCAGGAGCGCGATTCCAGGGGCGACTGGCGCGTCACCCTGGATGCCTGTGACGCTGAGCGCTAGGGACGGGATCCCCATGGCGTTGTGGCGCGATCCGCCTCGAGCGCTGCAGCGCGTACCTCACCCCAGTCGCGCATCACCCAGAGGCAGACCAGCACCATCAGTGCGGGCATCAGCCCCATCACAAGCCGGATCATTCTCAGAGCCGACAAGGGTTGATTCAGGCCCAGGCTTGCCTGATAGCCGGCCCAGCTCAGCAGAAGCCCCAGCACAAAGACCGAAGCAGCACTGCCCAGCTTCTGAATCTGCACCATGAATGCAGTGATCAGGCCGGCGGGGTGGTCGGGTTCAGCATCCACTGCATCGGGGAGAAACGCCCAGGGAAGGAGATAGGCCGTGCTGGCGCTCACACCCAGCAGCACCAGGGTGATCATCAGGTAGACCAATGCACCGCGATTCGCTGCCGCCCAGACATCACCTTCAACCGGGAGTGCTGGAAGCAGCATCGAGATCATGCACAACACGATCCATGACCAACCACCGAGCTGAAGCGCCCGAAGTCGGGTCCACCGCGCTGAAACCTGATTCCAGATCCAGAGACCGGCCATCGCACTGATCTGAAACGGAATCAGAAGGCCGGTGCTCCAGGCACCGGGCAGATGCAGCGCATCGGCGAGGTAGATGATCGCCACGGGCTGCATCAGCTGAAGTGCTCCCCACAGCAGCAGATACATGCAGACAAGGCGAAGCAGCAGACCGTTGCCGGAGAGCTGACGCAGCTGAGCGATCAGCGGGCGTTGTTCGCAGCTGGGCCTACGGCAGCGCGCCGCAGCCGGTGCCAGTCCCACGGCACTGGCCAGCGTGGAGATGATCAGGATGATTCCAGCTGAGACACCGAGCTGAAGGTATCCGGAAGCGCCTTGATGGCTCAGCGCAGCACCCAGCAACAGGCCGATCAGACTGGCGAGAACGGATCCTGTGAATCGGATGCTGTTCAGGCGCGTGCGCCAGGTCACATCCTGCGTGAGTTCGGTGGCGAGCGCCGAGTAAGGCAGATTCACTCCCGAGTAGGTCGCCTGAAATGCGCTGGCGATCAGAACAAACCAGATGAACCGCCAGGCCCCCTCGAACGGGGGCACCCACCACATCAGTGCCATGGAGATGCCGAGCGGCAGAGCACAGACAACCATCCAGGGAATCCGAGGGCCGGACTGCGTGTCCGTGCGGTCCCCGAAGAAACCGATCATCTGGTCGCTGATGACATCCCCGACCCGAACCACCATCATCACGGTCCCAGCCAGCCACGCTGAGAGTTCAGCAACATCGGTGTAGAAGACGAAGAGGTAGAACCCCACCAGTCCCGCGGCCATTCCCGTGCCGGCATCACCGATGCCGTAAGCCAGCATCACCCTCCGCTGGAGTGGTGCCGGCGCTTCAGCGACATCAAGAGGACGGGTCACGCGTCGGCATGGTCCAGCTCCGGGGCACTCTGATCCGCATCCAGAGTCCGGGCAATCCGGACTTGATTGATCGAGGTTTTAGTTCACCACATCAAGCCGTCTGGTGCCGGTGCGTTCAATCAACCGAGCCAGCTCGAGCATGTCTGCACGATGGACGAGCCCGATGCAACCCAGGGTTCCACTGTTGGCATTCCGCAATCCCGCGCTGGGATCAAGGTGAATGCCGAGCACCCTGCGACCGGTGGTGAAGGTGGGTTCAATGCTGATCCACACCGGGCCGATCTCAGGGTAGGCACCATCAACAAGCGGTTCCACGACTCCGACGCTGTAGTTGCCGATGGGGAGGGGAGCACGGCTGCCGAGACGATCCCGATCGGCGTTCTGACGATTGGCCCGACCGCTGACAGCGTCAAATCGACGTGGGGTTTCTCCGGGTATTTCCAGTTTCAGATCCCAGATGGGATCACCCGTGGTGCGCATCCGTCTGTCGGTGCGTTCAAGGATGAGCATGGGAACCGGAACCGGCTCCTCCACGGGCTGTTCCGGTTCAAGCAACGCCATCAGGGGCCGACGTGTCTGCGGACGGATGTCCGCATGGGCTTCACGCATGGACCCCGCACCGGCCAGAACAACAGCCATGACCGTTCCTGTGATCAGACTCGGTGCACGTCGGGACCAGGCGAATTGCATTCTGCTGGCGGAAAAACCAGCCTGTCTTAAGTGAGATGTTTATTACTCCGTGAACAAATAAACGGTTTCTCAGCTGGCCTCCACGTCGCGCCAGTCCAGCCCAGGGCAACGCGGAACGATGGCGGGCGTCTGCGCCATGTAGGTCGCATAGGACGGCAGTGTCCTGATCAGGGCTGATTCCTCCCGGTGCGCCTTGCCGATCAGCACAGCGCAGAGACCCAGAAGCAGCATGAGATGCAGCACGCTCCCGAGGGCGATCACCACACCCAGGGAGCACACAAGAACGGCTCGATACAGCGGATGCCTGCAGTGTTCGTAGACCCCGGTGGTGACCAGGTCTGCACCAGGCTTGGGATCCGGCAGCGGTGAAAGGCTGGGACCCAGGCACACGAACCCCTGCAGAGCCAGACCCAGTCCGATGGCCAGAACGACTGCACCCGTGATTGTGAACAGCAACGGCCACTGAAGACCCAACGAATCAGGCGTCGGCCAGGGAGGAAGGAGATGGCAGCTGATCAGCGTCAACTGCGCCAGCAACCACCACTCGCCCCGTCGATTGCTCACCAGGCCATCCCAACTCAGTCCCCACCCCGAGAAAGCTCGCCTCCAGTTGGACACAGCGGGTGCACTCCAGGATCACAACCGTCCCGTCGATGGGACCATGCCCCCAATCCTGACCTCCGATGAAACATGCGAACCGTGGTGATCACCGGTGCAAGCCGGGGCATCGGTGCCGCAGTGGCCCGCACCCTGCTCAAGCAGGGTCATCGGCTCTGTCTTGCCGTTCGGGATCCGGGTTCCCTGGCGGGAAGCGTGCTGGATCCTGCCCAACACCGCAACCAGCTGGTGTCATGCCGCTATGACGCCACGATTCCGGAGGATGCCGAGCGCGTCGTCAACGCAGCTCTGAACCAGTTCGGATCGGTTGACACGCTGATTCACTGCGCGGGCATTCTGAGGCGCACGCCCCTGCTGTTCAGCGCAGCAGAGCGCGACGAACCGGATGAGCTCTGGAAGGTCAATGTGATGGGACCCTGGTGGCTGACCAGGGCCGCCTGGCCTGCCCTGGTGAACTCAGAGCAGGGTCGGATCCAGGTGCTGGTGTCGATGAGTGGAAAACGCTGCAAGGGCTCGCTGGCCGGATACACGGCGAGCAAATTCGCGTTGCTGGGTCTCTGTCAGACCATGCGCAACGAGGGCTGGGATCAGGGCATCCGCGTGACGGCGATCTGTCCTGGATGGGTGAACACAGAGATGGCTGCCGGCATCAAAACCATGCCCCCCGATCAGATGACCCAGCCGGAGGATCTGGCCAGTCTCAGCGCCCATCTGCTCACCCTTCCAGCATCCGCGGTTCCCTTTGAACTCGCCATCAACGCATCACTGGAGCGCTGATCAATCCAGGGGGATCTCACCCCTGGCGCACACCTCGTTCCAGCACAGCGTGCGCTCTGCCACCCAGCGGGCCCGCACCGGGGTCCACGGGGTCTGATCACCCATCTGCATCCGCATGGTGCCGCTGCCGTCGTGCTGGAAGCGCACGGTTTGATTCTCAAACGCCAGTTGCCATTCGGCACCGGGGACCTCGCTGTCAAAGCGACAGGTGTGCCAGGCCTGCTGGTGCTGCCGACATTCGAGCGTGAGGGTCAGGGCCGGCTCGGCCACAACCGCGTCACTGATCGCCACAGGCATCAATGCCAGACCGAGCACAGACCTGTGGATCAGCCGCGCCAGCAAATGGATCACGTGCAGGCCCTTGGTCAAACAGCTCTCCCTTCAACGTGCAGTCGGTTGAACGGAAGCGGGCCCCTGGCCTGTCAAGATTTAACAATCCCTGCTCGGAGCTCGTGCCGCGTTATCAAGCCCGTGTTCTGGTGCATCTGCGCCCATCGGTTCTCGATCCGGCCGGTGAAGCTGCCAGGGCTGCTGCGACCCGTCTCGGCGTTGAGGGTGTTGCGCGTCTGCGCATCGGCAAAGCCGTGGAACTGGAACTGGATGCGCCTGATGAAGCTGAAGCCCGCCGGCGGCTTGAACTGCTGAGCGATCGCCTCCTGGCCAATCCCGTGATCGAGAACTGGACCTTGAAGCTGATTCAGCCATGAGCATCGGGGTTGTCGTTTTTCCCGGATCCAACTGCGATCGAGATGTGCGTTGGGCCACCGAGGGATGCCTGGGCATGCCGACCCGCTACCTCTGGCATGAGGAACGAGATCTCTCCGGTCTCGATGCCGTTGTTCTCCCGGGAGGATTCAGCTACGGCGACTACCTTCGCTGCGGAGCCATCGCACGGTTCGCACCGGTTCTGGAATCCCTGCTGAGCTTTGCCAGCTCGGGAGGTCGCGTGCTCGGGATCTGCAATGGATTCCAGGTTCTGACCGAACTGGGGTTGCTGCCTGGAGCACTCACCCGGAACCGCGATCTGCATTTCATCTGCGAGGACACTCCTCTTTCGGTGGTGAGTGCTCGCACCCCATGGCTGGCATCCATGGACATCGGCAGCCAGTTCTGCCTGCCGATCGCCCATGGGGAAGGCCGTTATCAATGCAGTGACGACACGCTCAAACGCCTGGAGGATGATGACGCCATCGCCCTGCGGTACCGCAGCAATCCCAACGGATCGGTGTCAGACATTGCTGGCATCACCAACCCGACGGGAACGGTGCTGGGCCTGATGCCCCATCCGGAGCGGGCCTGCGACGCGCAGACTGGCGGCACGTCAGGACGCGCCATCCTTGAAGCGCTGCTCTCCTGATTCATGCGTCGGCGATTGCTGCTTGAGCTGGGTCTCGCCGTCAGCTCGGTCGCGGCAGTGGCGCTGAATGGTGGGGCCTCGCTTGGCCGAGGCCGCTCCGGTCAGCCGGAACCACTTGCTCCACTTCGGCGTGGATCACGGCTGAGGGCGGTGAATCCCGGCACTTGGATCGACCCGGAAACGGACTTCACGCCCCTTGTGCAGCGCTGTGCCGATCAGGGTTGGATCCTTGAACTGCCTGATGACATCAAGGGACAGTGGCAGTGGTTTTCCGCCAGGGATGTTCAGAGACGAATGGCGATCGAGGAGGCCTGGAGTGACCCGACCCTGGACGGAGTGATCTATGTGGGTGGTGGCTGGGGCGCGGCACGTGTCCTCGAGGCCGGCCTGAAATTTCCTCCAAGGCCGTTCTGGTCACTCGGCTTCTCCGACAGCAGCGCCCTGCTGTTGGCTCAGTGGCAGGCGGGTCTGCTGGGCGCTGTTCACGGAGCCTTCTGGGGGCCTGACGATCAGTGGGAACGCACGGTTGACCTGCTCAGTGGACGCCCCACGCGTCCACTGCAGGGCCAGGGACGTCGCGGCGGAAGCGCTCAAGGGCCCCTGGTGGTCACCAATCTCACAGTCGCGACCCATCTGATCGGCACCCGCTGGTTTCCATCGCTGAAGGGAGCGGTTCTGGTGCTCGAGGATGTCGGTGAAGCGCCTTATCGGGTGGATCGAATGCTGACCCAGTGGCGGGCTTCTGGGCTTCTCAACGGTGTGGCGGCGATTGGGTGCGGCCGTTTCAGCTGGAAGAAGGACGACATCCTCCCCGGGGATTTCTCGATGGCGGAGATTCTCGACGAGCGGCTGGGTGACCTGGGGGTGCCGCTGGTTGTGGATCTGCCCCTGGGCCATGGGTTACCGAACATGGCCCTTCCACTGGGTCACCAGGCGGTGCTGAATGCACGGTCGGGGGAGCTGACGCTCATCGGCTGAGTTGGCCGGCAGGAGGTGTCCATCGGAGGGTGTGCGTCAGGATCACAGAGACGACTTGCTGGCGATGCTTTGTCTTTTTTGCCGTCTCAGAATCAGGTCCATTGGAATGATGCAAAGACCAAGATAAGGAACCCATTGAGGCATGAATTCAGCCGCGATTCCAATCAAGAGAAATGCCGTGAAAAAACTTGCACCCCGATGATTTCTAAAGCCACTTTTATCCTTTCGATCCACCACAACTGATTCTTCGAGAAGTTCAGGTTTGCGCCAGGCATGACGTGCAACCAACCAGCCGATTCCACTGATTGCTGCAAGGGTCCACCAATACAGGAGCCCAATCCCATGACTGTTCACCGTCTGATTGTCGTTCAAGGTGCCATAAAGTGATGTCGGCAAAGGAAGAAACACGATCAATGCCATCCATGCCGTGTTCAGCCAAAAGATGACTGGGTCAAACGTCCTCATTGCATTGAAGACTTGATTGTGTTTCAACCACAAAACAGAGAGCACTACAAAGCTGAAGCAAAATGCAATGATTTGAGACGAGTTGTCAGCAAACAATGCCAAAGCCGACTCTCCTTTCTCAATCTTGATATCAACCAGAGGGAGCAGTTGGAGCGTGATGGCAATGGCAACAACCGCATCGGTGAAATTAATCAGACGATCAAACGATCGCCGCTCAATGACAGAAATTGATGCATTGACGTTATCCATACGCTTGATGCCTGCGAGGCAACCACCCTACAGCTCAGCGCACAAATTCAGTCTTCCTCCGCAGGCTGAATGAGAGCGATTGGACGCGCAACTGACAGGAAGAATCGCCGTTGGAAGACAATGAACATTGGATTCAGCCTTGATCGATTCAATCTTCAGGGCACTTGACATTCATTTGATGCACAAAAAAAGGGGCCA
>Ga0160422_10000635_pt1 | contig 21440 bp, 24 predicted proteins | sample Fk160mmetaG_FD_108192 | JGI IMG/M metagenome (GOLD analysis project Ga0160422, IMG submission 108192) | Marine microbial communities from the Central Pacific Ocean - Fk160115 60m metaG | ecosystem: Environmental > Aquatic > Marine > Oceanic > Photic zone | place: The Central Pacific Ocean...
CTGCTCCAGCCCCTACGAATAACTCAACGAATTCTGAACCAGAGATTATGAAGAAAGGAACTTCAGCCTCACCTGCAACGGCCTTTGATAACAAAGTTTTGCCTGTTCCGGGAGGGCCTACTAGAAGGACACCTTTTGGTATTCTTGCCCCAATATCAGCATATCTTTCTGGCTTTTTAAGAAAATCAACTATTTCAGTCAATTCATCTTTTGCTTCGTCTACCCCAGCAACATCGTCAAAAGTGACTCTAGATTCTTCATCGGGAACGTAAACTTTAGCTTTGCTTTTTGTAAAACTTAAAGCTCCTTGAGCTCCTCCTCCACCCATACTTCTTCTTGCAAAAAACTGCAAAACTAAAATAAAAATAAGAGGTGGAACTACCCAACTGAGAATTGTTGAAAAAATATTTGGTTTTTTCGGTGGGGCAGCAGCAAACTCAACTCCTTTATTTTCTAATCTTTGAGGCAAGTCCATATCAAATATTGGAGTAGTTGCTAAAACCGATGGTGAACCCTCTTCAGCTCCGTTCAACTCATATCTAATTTGTTCTTGTGTAATATACGCCCTTTTAACTTCACCATCATTTACTTGATCGATAAACAATGAATATGGAACTCTTGGTATTTGCATATTTTGGTTAGGGAATAAGCTACTGAATAAAAGTAGAGCCCCTACTCCAATAAGCACAATATTAATTATTCCAAAGCGTCTATTAGGTTGGTTATCGTCTTGTCTGATAGGCATTTTTATTGATTCAATTTTAACTATTATAATCTAAATAGTCCTTTAGCGTTTAGGAATATAGTTTTAGCGTAAGAACCGAACGGTAAATTTATTAATATCTACACAAGGTAGGTTTCATAGTAAATTTTTAAGAAATATATCACCATTGAAGACTTTAACTTCTTGAGGTTTTAATAAAAAAACATCTTCCATCTCGCTAAAGTTGAAATCAGAGAAAGGATTCATTGATTTGATTCCACCTAAAATTTTAGGAGAAATAAAGGTCAAAGTTTCTTGAATACAATTATTTTCAAGTGCTGAAGTAGCTAATTTTGGACCACATTCCCATAAAACTTTATTAAATCCCTTATCAGCTAACAATTTTGCAAGAATTTTTGGATTATCAGATGAAATTCTCTCTATTTCTACAGAAGGTGGAATTCTCTTTAAATTTTCTTCATTTGCAGATGATTTTACATAAACAACAATAGTTCTTGCTGTATCAGTATCCCAAAGATTACATTTACTAGGTAAATCCAAAGTCTTGGTAAAGACTACTCTTGTAGGTTCAGGATTTCTAATCCCTCGTGTTGTAAGCAAAGGATTATCTTTTCTTAAAGTATTTCCACCCACAACAATTGCATCATATTCAGCTCTAAAAGAGTGAACTTTTGACCTTGATAAGTTATTGGAGATCCACTTACTTTTACCATTTTTTAACCCAATCCTTCCATCTAGGCTCATGGCCCACTTTAAGACCCCGTAGGAGCAACCTGTAAGATTTCTGTGTATAAATTGTTTATTTAATATTAAAGACTCCCGTTCACATAAGCCCAAATGAACATCAATCCCTGCATCCTTTAACATTTGGATACCTTTACCTGAGACTCTAATATCGGGATCTTTTATTGAAATAAAAACCCTTTTAATTTTAGAGGATATAATTTTTTCTACACAAGGAGGGGTTCTTCCTTGATGACAACAAGGTTCTAAATTAACATATAAAATTCCATTTTCTGGTAAAATTTTTAGGTTATTAAAAGCCATTGCTTCAGCATGAGGCATACCAGATTTATGATGAAATCCTTCAGATACTAGGTCACCAAACTTATTTGTGATTACAGCCCCAACCAAAGGATTTGGACTTGTTAAACCACGACCCAGTGAAGCTAAATTTATAGCTCTTTTCATCCATTTGATATCAAGATAATTAGCCTTAATCATTAAAAATATAATTTAATTCATTGATCTCCATTCCTTTACCAAAAAAGGTGGTACCGGAAGTTCAGAAAAAACTCCTGACAGGGAAAGCCTGAGAGGTCTATTTTGAGATATATCTTTGATTAGCTGATCTAAATCAAATTCAGCAGCAGCCTGTCTTTTATCATTTAAAAGTGATTGATTTAAAGTGGTTTTATCTCTTAAAAGCCAATTTTTTCTCCCGGAATCAACTTTTAAATCTAATGGATGATCAATCCTTAAACTACCAGGATATCCCACAATTCTTAAAATTAATTTGCCTTCATTAATGGGAGATTTATATGCAACTAACTGCCACGTTTCATAATCTAAATCCCTAAGGAACTCAGAACTGGTACTAATCATTTCTCCATTTATTTCTGTTTCAGCTATTTCGGCATTAACCTTAAAAGGCTTTAACATAATTAGCATAATTAAGAGGAGAAAAAATAAACCCTTAAAGAGCAAGTTATTTTTTGATTTGATAGTTTTCATCATTTTCAGAATCCATTAAGGCATCGAGAGTTACAGCGGATCTAACGAGAGATTGATACTTATTTAGTATTTTACGATTTTTTTCAATGGTTTTTGATAAATTAATCGTATCTTTTTTTGAAAAGCTTGAAGCAAACTCAGCAGAATCATCTTCTATTAACTCAAAATTACCATCTTTTTTAATAAGAGTTAAAAGGATTTCGTGTAATCTTGTTCTCCTGTCCAACAAAAATTTACTTTATTGTTTACTCGTTAAATAATAGGATAATTTATTAACACATTCAAATATTTGAGAAATTTCTTTTAAATAAGATTCCAAATGATAAGAAAACTTCGAAAAATTCATGTAATAGGTTTTAATTCTTTTAAATTCGGGGATTTATCTATTGAGTCACAAAATCTTTTTATTAAAAAGAAAAACCTAGCAGTTCCAAATACTTACATTAAAAATATTCAGCCATGGTGTGATAATAACCCTAATAAAGATAGAAATATTTTCGAGAGTAAGAGCAATTACGAACTAATCTCATGGATTAAACAATGTCAAGAAGATATAGTCCTTCTATCACGAGGAGATCCATTATGGTTTGGGATAGGAAGAATACTTATTGAAAATTTCTCAAAAGAAGAATTAAAGTTTTATCCTTCAAATACATGCCTTCAAATGGCTTTTAGCAAATTAAAGATACCTTGGCATGACGTCAATTGTATAAGTATACATGGAAGAGATACTCCTAAATTAATAAAAGCACTGAAATCAAGAGATTCAAGTTTAGCAGTAATTCCGGACCCAAAAGGTAATAATTTAGAAATTATCAGAAAAAATATTCTAGAATTAAAACTTGAAAATATTTATAATTTTTGGGTCTTAGAGGAATTAGGATTAATTAATGAGAAAATCAGACAAATAGATATAAATCAAGAATTACCTCAAGATATATCCGATTTAAATATTGCTATTCTTACACTGAAAAACGATCTCAATAATGAAAATAATCAATACCCTTTATTTGGTGTGAGTGATAATTCATTTAAGACTTTTGAAGATAGACCAAATTTATTAACAAAAAGAGAAATTCGAATTCAAATACTTGCGGACTTAGAACTATCAAATAATTTAATTTTATGGGACATTGGCGCAGGGAGCGGATCAATTGGCCTTGAGGCATTAAAACTATGCCCTCAGATAAAACTAATTTCTATCGACAAAAGAATTGGTACTAAAGAGTTAATAAGAGAGAATGCAAATAGATTAGGGGTGTTTCCAACAGAAATAATTGAAGCTGATATTGTTGATTTACTTAGTTCAAATTTTGACAAATCTTATCTCATTCCTAACAGAGTAATTATTGGAGGATGTAACAAAGTTTCAAAAATTTTCGCTATAAAAACACTTGCTTCAATACTTAGCAAAAATGCAATTATTGTGCTTCCAATAATCACTTATGAAGTTTTACGAGAAATTAAAAAGGTTTTAGAAGATCTTGATTTTATTACAGATTTGAATCTTATTCAAACATATAAGGGCATCAGTATTGCAGATGGAACAAGATTTGATCCCAATAATCCTATTTTTATTATTAAAGGTAAAAAGAATTTTTAAATATTCATCTATTTATCGGGCTTTGCAACATGAGGTAGACCCCAGCCTAATTTATTTCTTAAAACTTGAAAGAACTCATGGTCGTCTAGTCTAATAAACTTGACAGGATGATTACTTTTTCTTATTAGGACCCTATCTTCTGGCCAAACATAGCATCCAGCATTACCATCAACCACCATGATTAACCTTTCAGGTGTAGCTGGGAATACGGTAACTGGTTCAGAATCATTAAAAACTAAAGCTCGTGAAGCTAGAGAATGTGGAGCAATGGGAGTTAATTGAACGACAGGACAATCAGGAGTTATTACTGGTCCTCCAGCACTCAAAGAGTAAGCAGTTGAGCCTGTAGGGGTTGAAAGAATTACTCCATCAGCAGAAATATCAACGGGTGCATGTTTTCCTATTGATATTTCAAAATGGCACATACTAGTTAAAGGTTCTCTGTGCAAAGCCATTTCATTTAAACAAAGTGACTCCCACCTCCTTTGATCATTTCTCATTACGCTGATTATCAAACTATTTCTTTCTTCTATTTCCCAATTACCTTCTATTAATTTTTTAATTGCTTCTTCTAGATTAGATATATAAGCCTCTGCCAAAAAGCCTAAATGCCCCGTATTAATTGTCAATATTGGAATTTTCGCCGGTGCAGTTTGTCTAGCCGCAGACAAAACTGTCCCATCGCCTCCAAGTACAATTGCAAATTCAATCGAGGAATTGAATCCTTCGGGGACACAATTTGTATATCCTAAAGGACGCACATGTTGATCTGGATTAGCAAATCCTACTAAACCTCCTGAACTACTCACTCTTACAACTTCATAATTGGATTCTTCCAATTTTTTTTGAACAGAAATTGCAGTTTGAACAGCTAGCTCTTTTCCGTCATTAACGATTAGTCCAGCTTTACGTCCCAATCAAAACACAAATATTTATCTTATATTAAACTATCCTCAAAAGAAAAGTTGATTTAATTAAAATTGCTCTAAGAATCTTAAATCGTTGGAATAAAATTGTCTAATATCATCAATCTGATGTCTAACCATACAAAATCTTTCAACCCCAAGACCGGCTGCAAAACCTGTCCATTTTTCTGAATCAATACCTAAACTCTCTAATACAGCTGGATCAACCATCCCGCAACCCATTACCTCTAACCATTTACCTTTCCATTGAACATCTACTTCTGCAGAGGGTTCAGTAAAAGGGAAATAACTTGCCCTGAACCTTACAGGTAGATCACCAAAGAAACTCTTTAGAAAAGTTAAAACAGTTCCTCTTAAATGACTAAAATTAATACCCTCATCAATACATAATACCTCTACCTGATTAAAGACAGGTGAATGGGTGGCATCAACAGCATCTCTTCTATACACACGTCCAGGAGCAATAATCCTTGTTGGAGGAGGATATTTTTCAAGATATCTTATTTGAACCGGAGATGTATGAGTTCTTAAAAGAAGATTATTTTTTAAGTAAAAGGTATCCTGCATATCTCTTGCAGGATGATCTTTAGGAATGTTGAGAGACTCAAAATTATAAAAATCACTTTCTATCTCAGGCCCACTTTCTACTAAATAACCTAAACCACAAAAAATATCAATTATTTCATCTTGAGTTGAAATTATTGGATGTTTATTGCCTTTTGGGGTGCCAAGAGGAGGAATAGTAACATCAATATTTTCTTTCTTTAATTTTTCAGCTAAAGCATTTTTGTTTATCTCATCTCTTCTTAAATTAATTTTCTCCAATAATTGATTTTTTAAAATATTTGCTTTTTGTCCTATTTTAGGTCTTTGTTCACTTTTCAAATTACCCATATTCTTAAGGATATTTGATAATTTCCCTTTTTTTCCTAAGAGTAAAATTCTCAGATCTTCCAATTCTTTTAAATCTACAATACTTCCTATGGTCTGGTCCGCATAACAAGAAAGTTCTTCCAACTCCCCTTCTATTAGATTTAATGAATCAATTTCGCTCACTGATATAGTTAAAGTAAGTTTAGTTTTATTTTACTTAACCATAGTCCATATTTAAAAAGTATTTTTCTAAATGGAATCATTAAATATTTTAATCAGCAATGATGATGGTATTTTTGCTAATGGGATAAGATCACTAGCAAAGATGGCCTCACAGAGAGGTCACAAAGTTACTGTTGTTTGCCCGGACCAAGAAAGATCTGCTACGGGTCATGGTCTTACTCTTCAGTCTCCCATAAGGATAGAAAAGGCTGACGAACTTTTTGGAGGAGGAATTAAAGCTTGGGGATGCTCTGGGACACCTGCAGATTGCGTAAAATTAGCGCTGACTGAATTAATCGATCAAAAACCTGATCTTGTTTTATCTGGAATTAATCAAGGTCCCAATTTAGGTACAGATATATTTTGTTCCGGGACAGTTGCTGCAGCGATGGAAGGTACTTTAGAGAATATCCCATCAATGGCAATAAGTTTAGCTTGCTTTAAATGGAGAAATTTTGAATTCGCAAGTGAAATCTCACTAAAAATAGCGGAACAAGCTTTAAAAGGTAATTGGTCAAAATCATTACTTTTAAATCTAAATATTCCTCCATGTGAAAAAAATAAAATTATTGGCGGATCATGGACTAGATTATCTATAAGAAAATATAAAAATCAATTTTCAAAAAGGGAAGATCCCAGAGGCGATACCTACTATTGGTTAGCGGGTGAAGCAGTTCTAGACTTGGATTCAAGGGGATATGGGCCCAAAAATTGGCCAAGTGATGTTTCTCAAATAGAAAAGAATAAAATCTCCCTTACACCTCTAGAGCCAGATTTATTTTGGCGCGATAGTGTAGATATACTTCCAGATATTCAACTTTTATAAATTCTTCTCAAAAGCCATAAAGAAAGGCATAAACCTATAAAATGAGCTGCAATGACTTGAGTATTACTTAGTACAGATAAAATCTCTAATCCTGTAATAGCTACATCAGAACTTGTTGCAATAGCTATTCCTTGAGTCTGAGTAGATGCTTGAATAAAAAGTGCACCCATTAATGCTTGATAACCTATCAAGCCAAAAAGCAGACCTAATAAATCATTAAGCAAACCTCGCTTTATTAATTTTCCAGTTTGCCCACGAGATGGTTTAGCATTGCTACCAATAGCTCTACCAGTTCTTACAATTAACCAACCTTGCCATAAACTGATAAAAAGGAGAACTAATGATATGGATGTCAAGGAGAGGCCCGGTGCCAAACTTAGCTGACCTTCGCTATCATTACTTACAATATTTGAAAAAAGTAAAACGGCGGTTACAACAACACCTAAAATGGATTGAATCCAAAAACGTATCCAGCCTATTCGTCGCATTCCAAATGAAAGCAACTGAAAATCTATTTTGTCAGCCATTCATTTTTTTGAATAGTCTACTTATTCAAATTTGCCATCAAAATTGCAAAATTGCACGTTTATTGTGATCTCTTTAATATCTCCATCAGAAGTGAATACAGATACTTCAATAGCCATTGGAAGTTTTGATGGGTTACATGAAGGACATCGTAGATTAATCAAGAGTGTCGTTTTTCAAAATGAATTGACTCCTACTATTGCAAGCTTCTGGCCTCATCCAAGAGAAATATTATTTAAAGAAACGCGCCTTAGATTAGATCTCCCTGAAGAAAAGTTACCAATCTTAGAGAGACTTGGCATTAAACAACTAGTCTTAATTCCATTCGATATTAGTCTATCTAAATTAAGTGCTGAAAATTTTATTAAAGATATAGTTTTAGATCAACTCCAAGCAAAAAATATATCCGTTGGGGAAAACTTTAGATTCGGTTATAAAAGGGGAGGTGATATAAATACAATTAAAAAAATAATAAAAAATACGAATACAAACTTGAATATTGTTCCTATCCTCGAAGATAGAGAAGGGAGAATAAGTAGTAGTCGTGTGAGAAAACTTTTATTAAATCACGATCTCGAAAATGCAAGAAAATTACTACAAAGATCTTATACATTTGCTGGCAGGGTAGTAAAAGGTAAAGGATTAGGTAAAAAAATAGGTTTTCCAACTGCAAATCTACAAATAGATGGAAGGAAATTTTTACCCGGGGAAGGTGTATATGCTGCATGGACAACAAATGCAGAAACAAAGGAAATATATCCATCTGTTATGAATCTTGGTTCACAACCAACTATCGATCCAAGATCTCCTTCAGCTGTAGAAGTTCATATCATTGAAAAAGATGTAAATCTCTATGGTTGTAAATTAATTGTGCAGCCAGTCAAGAAGATAAGATCCCAAATAAGATTTCTCAATATTGCGGAACTATCAAATCAAATATCGAAAGATAAGGAAATTTCAAAATTGATTTTAAGAAAACCTATTTAAATTTCGACATAAAATTCATGCAAAATGCTTATTCAAACAAATTAAATGACTTAAGATTTGATCAAATAATTGATGCTAATCTTGATAGAGCCAGAGAAGGACTGCGAGTTCTTGAAGATTGGGCAAGATTCGGATTAGGTCGAGAGGATTTTGTTAAGCAAATTAAAAATTACAGACAATTACTTGGCAAACATCACTTATATATTTATAAAAAGTCAAGAAATTACACCAATGACAAATGCACAGGACTTAGTCATCCCGAACAATTTAATCGAAGTACATTTAATGAGATCATAAGTACAAATGCAGCAAGGATTCAAGAAGCATTAAGAGTAATTGAAGAATTTGCCAAAAATAAAAATAAAGAACTTTCAGCTTTGGCTTCCAAAATTAGATATGAAATTTATCTTTTAGAGCTAGATTTACTAGATTCAACCAGTAATAAAGAACTTAAAGAAATTTTATTTAAAACCAATCTCTATTCTATTACACACGAAAATAAACTTCTTATAAAAAAAATTGAGGAAATTTTAGAAGGAGGAGTAAAAATGATTCAACATAGATTCAAAAATGGAAATGACCTTGACAATCTTAAAAAGGCAAAGATTATAAAAGAATTGTGTCATCAAAATGATGCTCTCTTTATTGTAAATGACAGGGCCGATATTGCATTAGCTGTTGATGCAGACGGTGTTCATTTAGGACAAAAAGATTTATGTATAAGTTCTGCTAGAAAGATTTTGGGATACTCCAAATTAATCGGCATATCAGCAAATAATGAGTCTGATATAAAAAAAGCAATTAAAGATGGTTGCGATTACTTGGGTGTAGGTCCTGTTTATGCAAGTAATACTAAACAAAACAAAATTCCATTAGGTCTTAAAGAGATTCAAAGAATCACAAAAGATATTTCGATACCTTGGTTTGCTATTGGAGGCATTAAGTACGAAAATCTTGCTGATCTCAAAAGCAATGGTGTAAACAAAGTAGCTATTGTATCAGAACTAATGGATGCTGAAAATCCAAAAGAAAAAGCTATTATGATTTTAAAAGAATTATCAAATGAAAATTAAAGTAAACGGAGAAGAGAAATTTTTTAATCTCAATAATAAAAACATTTTCTTAAGTGAAATTTTAATTTCTCTAGGATATAAATCCAATACTGTAGTAGTCGAGCTGAGTAACATAATAATTAATTCAGAAAGTTGGAAAGATAAATCTATAAATGATGGTGATAAATTAGAAATAGTTTCTATTGTTGGTGGTGGATAAAAAGAATTTTTTATTAGTTATTCTGTCAAATAAGGGTTATAAATATGTATGTAGTTCAGTAGAAAAAATATCTTCATATTTTTTTAACGAGATTGTTGAAACAATTAATCAAATTTAAATTTTTTCATTTTATATTCTTAATACCAATAATTTAAAAATGAAGAAAGAAGTAAAACAAAATCCAAGATCCATGAAATGGGAAAGAAACGGAGAATTAGCTCCTAAAGATCTTTCAGATTTAATAGATAGACTAAAAAATGTAGAGAATGAATGTAATTCTTCAGAATTATCTAGATTAAGTACAAAATCAAACAATATCGATTAAATTTGTTACCTCCATATTGATTTGTTTGTAAATATCTGCTTCTAATTAAATATAAAATTACTTTTGAACATGCAAAAAAGGTATCCAGAATGGGTAAATACTGAAGTCATTATAAAAGCCTTAAGAATGAGAGATGAAGGCACATTATCTAAAAGACTTAATTTATGGATTGAAAATCTTTTAGAAATTGACACTAAAGATAACTAAGTATCCAGAAGAGATCTCTTTATGATCCGAAAAGCTGCTATTGCAGCTCCATAACCATTATCAATATTCATTACTGATATACCCGGGGCACAGCTTGAAAGCATACTTTTAAGAGCCGTTTCACCTCCTTTACTGACTCCGTAACCAACTGAAACTGGGACTGCAATAATGGGCTGTGATAGCAAACCTCCCAATACAGTAGCTAATGCACCTTCCATCCCTGCGCATACGATTATTACATCAAATTTATTTACTTCATCAAGGACATCTAAAAGTCTATGAATACCTGCTACACCAACGTCAATAAACATTTTAGTATTTATTCCATATGTTTCAAGCGTTAATTTCGCCTCAAGAGATACACTTAAATCACTAGTGCCGCCTGAGACAATAGCAACTTTCTTAGTAGTTAAAACTTTATTTATATTTTCTCCAATAATTAAACATCTAGCTTCTTCATAAAATTTACCGTTTGGATATCTTTTTAAAAGCGATTTAGATTTAACTTTGTCAATTCTAGTTATAAAAACTATTTCATTTTTATCTAACACTTGTTGAGCTACATTGTGCAATTGTTTAATATTCTTATCTTCACCCCAAATGGCTTCTATTATTCCGATTCTATTTTTTCTTTCATAATCAAATCTGATATCAAAATTCATTTTTGTTCAAATAATTCTCCTTCATAGACGAATTCAAAAGGATTAGTTTTCAGATCTAAAGCTAGCTTAACCTTATCTTCAAATTTATCTTGAATTTTCTTTACTTCATTTAAAGATATATTTTTCCATAATTTTTTATTTTTCCATGATACAAGTAATAAAGCCTCTTCTTTATTTTCGTTATAAAAGATTTTTCTTCCTAAAAAGCCATCTTGTTCTCTCAACCATGGTTCCCAAATTTCTTTTTCAGCCTGAAGCCAAGTCTTTTTATATTTATTAGGCACATTTAGTCTGAGTTCTTCGGTAATTGGTATATCTTTCATATCTTTCATAACATTCATATTATCCATATTTAATGCATTTAAATCCTGTAAATTAGATTGAAAAATTAATAAAAATAAGAAAACTATTACAAAAAGTTTTTTGGTCATAATAAATTGTTCTTCATAATTTTCTAACTAACAAAACAACCGCATGACAGCTAATCCCTTCTTCTCGTCCTTCTGGTCCTAGTCTTTCATTTGTGGTAGCTTTAATTCCAATTAATTCTGGATTAATTTTAGTAATTTTTGAAATATTTTCTTTCATTTTAGTAATAAAAGGCTTAAATTTTGGTCTCTCTGCAACGATTACGCTATCAATATTATTTATTTCCCACCCCTTACTATTAATTAAATCAACCACTTTTGAAAGTAAAATTAAACTATCAGCATTTTTCCATTTTTGGTCAGTAGGCGGAAAATATTTTCCAATATCTCCTAAAGCTAGTGCACCTAAAATAGCATCCATAATTGCATGGCTTAAAACATCTGCATCACTATGCCCATCTAAACCTATATTATTAGGATGTTTCAATTTAACACCACCAATAATTAAATCTCTACCTTCTACTAATTGATGAATATCATACCCATTACCAATACGAAATCTCATAAAGTTATTGAATTCTTCTTTTATTCTCTTACTTTCCGGCAATTTTTTGAAGTCCTCAGAGAAAATTAAATCATTTCTTCTTTTAATTGTCCTTTGAATCATTTGATTTTGTCTCCATATTTTTATATCTTTATGATTACCACTCAATAAAACATTTGGGACTTTAAGACCTCTAAATTCAAAAGGCCTTGTGTAATGAGGATATTCTAAATAATTATTATTATGGCTTTCATCTAATAAAGAGTTTGGATCTCCTAAAGTACCTGGAATTAATCTCGTTACACCATTAATAATTGAAATTGCAGGTATTTCTCCACCAGTAAGAATATAGTCGCCAACTGATATTTCCTCATCTGCTAGTGACCTTACTCTCTCATCAAATCCTTCATACTGGCCACATATTAAAATTATCTGATTATACACAGTCCACCTTACAAAATCCTTTTGTTTTAAAACCTTTCCTTGAGGGGTCATAAGTAAAGTTAGACTATTTTCTGAAATTTCAATTGATTCATGTGCTTTATAAATAGGTTCTGGTTTCAGTACCATACCTGATCCTCCGCCATAAGGTTCATCATCAACCTGCTTATAAGATCCTTCACCAAAATCTTTTAAATCTATTAAATTTATTTTTATTAATTTATTCTTTATAGCTCTTGTAATCACGCCCATATCACTAAGTGAATCAAAAGCTTTTGGACATAAACTTATAATGTCAAACTTAATTTGATTCATTTATAATTCTTCTTCATATCCAAATTCAATTAATTTTGACTCTTTTTTTCTCCAATTTGGTATCACTTTTACAAATAATTCTAAGTATATCGGACCATCAATTATTTTTTTCATATTTATTCTAGCTAGTTGACCAATTGTTTTTAGCATCGTCCCTTTTTTACCTATCAAAATTCCTTTCTGAGTTGATCTCTCTACAACAATAGTAGCCAAAATAGCTGTTAAAGAATTTAATTGATCCTTTTTTTTATTCTCTACTTCCTCAATCTTCTCAATATTGACTGCTACACTATGAGGAACTTCCTCTCTAGTATTTAAGAGAACCTGTTCTCTTATCAACTCAGATAATATTTTTCTAAACGGCTGATCACTTTTTGTCCCTTTAGGATAAAGCAAAGGCCCTTCAGGCAAAAAAGTGTTAACTAGTTCAAGTAATTTAAAACACCCTTCTCCAGATAATGCACTAACTTCCTGGAAACCAATCAACTTATTATCAAAAAGCTCCTCATATTGTTTTCTTCGTAATTTCCTCTCATATTTATTGAGTAAATCGCATTTATTTAAAACTACGATATATTTTGATTTATTTTGAATCAAAAGATTTTTAATATATTCATCACCTCTACCGGGGGCATCTTTTGAATCAAAAATTAATAATATTAAATCAACTCCATTAATTGCAGATTTTGCATTCTTAACTAATGTTTTTCCTAAAAGATGATGTGGCTTATGAATCCCAGGTGTATCAATAAAAATAATTTGACTACTATCTGTAGTTAGTACTCCTTTTAATTTACTTCTGGTTGTTTGAGCTACAGGAGAAGTTATTGTGACTTTATCACCAATTAGTTTATTTATTAATGTTGACTTTCCCACATTAGGTCTTCCCAGCAAAGTAACAAAACCAGATTTATAATTTTTAGAGGTACTATTTGCTTCCATAATGAAATTTTGATTCAAAATGAAAAAAAAAACCATAGATAATCCTAAACCATCTTTTATTCAAGCCATCAATGTCGCAAATCAATGGTGCACAGAATGGGAAGATAATCTATTAAGTGATGAAGTGCTGGCCGATAGAATTGCCGAGCTTACACAATCACAAAATGGAGCGAGGGGATTTTTTGCTTATGCATTATCAGATATAGATTGTACATTACTTGATAGACTGCCTACTTCTCTAATATTTAAGCTTAGGGAGCAAGGGAAACCCATCGTAGAAATAGTAGTTAAAAATTTAATTATGAGTTCAGCGCAAATTCTGCATCATCAAAGGTTAAATAATAAAAATAATCAATTTCTTTCTAGAAACATCTCTGATAGATGTATTAATTTATTGAAAGTTCTAGAAACGAAACTAGTTGCCCAAATTATAAAAAAAAGTCTTAAGAATTTAGATAAAATGGGTAATAGTTTGGATAATTCAACAAGATATGATAATGATCAGAAAAAATTTATAAGAGAAGTAATAAATAAAATCGCTTATTAAAAAAGGGCGTATAAACGCCCCAAATAGAAATTAGGTGCTGAGTTCAATCTCTTCGTCCGCCACCTTGCAGTGCAATCATTAATCTTAGAATAAAAACAAAAAGATTTATATAAGTTAGATACATACCTAAAGCACCAGCTAGATATTGATCATCAGAATAACGTCTAGGCATTGTATAGAAATCTACAAAAGACATGGCAACAAAAAGAACAGTTCCAAAACCAGCAATTAATAATTCGAGTCCAGAACCTCCGAATAATCCAGGTGCAAAGAAGCCTCCTATTAATTGGACAAACATTGCTATTAGAAGCCCAATTAAACCTAGCCCAACTACACCACTTAAAGCTTGCCCTACACTATCACTCATTCTTTGACCGGTATAAGAAGCGATAACAAAAGTAATTCCAGTAGCTAAAGCAGCAGTACCTACTGAGCCAATACCTATTGTCCCTATAGCCAATGCGACAATTCCACTTAAGGTAAAACCCGTAAGAAGACTAAAACCTGTTAAAAGGGGCAATGCTTTTGAATTATTAGCATTGTTTGCTGCATTGGTAGCTATGAAAAATAAAACTAATTCTGCGATTAATGCAACTATGGACAAAGGTTGAAATAACCCCGGATTGGTTGCTATTAGTGAAATACCAGCTAAAACTCCTAATGAAGTTAAAACCATACCTCCACCAACGTAAGGTAAAGCCTTACTTACTACGTTAGGTCCAACTATCGAGCTTGTTTGAGCATCTCGAATAGCTTTCTGAAAATTACTACTTGCAGGCATTTTTTATAAAATTCTTCCCTTATAATAATCTAATTTTAAAAATTATATGTGTGCGGATCTCCATATCAAAAATCATTGATATGCCTCAATAACTTTCTGGACAATTGGATGTCGAACAACATCTTCAATATTTAGATAACAGATCTTGATACCTTCTACTTTTGAAAAAACTCTAGCAGCTTCTATAAGCCCACTCTCTTCACCTTTTTTAAGATCTATTTGAGTTATATCTCCATTTACTACCATTTTAGATCTATATCCTAAACGAGTTAAAAACATTCTCATTTGTGCTCTTGTAGTGTTTTGAGCTTCATCAAGAATGACTAAGGAATTTTCGATAGTTCTTCCTCTCATAAACGCCAATGGTGCCACCTCAATAATGCCTTTATCAACTAAAGAACAGGTCTTTTCATATCCAAAAATATTATGTAATGAATCAAAAAGAGGTCTTAAGTAGGGATCAACTTTTTGCTGAAGATCTCCAGGTAAAAAACCTAAGTTTTCCCCAGCTTCAACAGCTGGTCTTGTAAGAACAATCTTATCAATTTTTTTTTCATTTAATAATCTTGATGCTAAAACTGTAGCTAAGAATGTCTTACCTGTACCAGCAGGTCCAATTGCAAATGTTAAATCGTAATTTTCAATTGCATCAACATATGCTTTCTGTCTGATAGTTCTAGGCCTCAAATATTTCCCTTCTTTTGAGCGAGCAAGAACTTTTTTACTGAGTTCGGCATGAGTAGAAGCTTGCCCCATATTTAGGGAACTAAATGCTGCATTCAAATCAACTTCAGGGACCTCTAATCCCTGTTCCCATATTGGTCGCGTTAACTCTACTAGAGCAGATGCCTTCTCAAGATTTGAGATAGTACCACTTAATTCTAGTTGTAAACCTCTGATCGTTAGAGAAACACCAGTCAAGTTTTCAAATTTTTCAAAAAAAGTATTTCCTGGTCCAGATAAGGCCGTCGCAGCATCAGTACTTGGGAGATCAATAGAGAAGTGACCTTTAGTGGAAACTTCAGTCATTTATCAAATTTATATGTAGGCGAATTAAACAATTTTTATTCGCTTTCAGATTTCTGAGATTCAACTTTTTCTTTCTCTTTCTTTTCAACTAATTTAGCCTTACCAATAGCTATTGAAGGTCTCTCCTTCTTTTGGATTAAACCGCCTTTTTCTAATAAAGTCCTTACCACATCGGTTGGCTGAGCTCCTTGATCTAATCTTTGCCTCAAGGCATCTGTATCAAGTCTAGTTTCCTTTGTTCTAGGATTATAAAAACCTAGTTCTTGAAGAGGTCTTCCATCCCTCCTAGAGGTACTGTTACACGCAACAATTCTGAAACTTGCCTCTTTTTTCTTTCCAAAGCGCTTAAGGCGCAATTTAATCATCTGTAAATTTTTATTTAATCTCTTTATACTATCACTTCAAGGGAAAAAATAGTGAAATAATTTAACGTCATAAATCCGCAAATCCCTTTTTTTTCTTATTAGATTTCTGTTTTTTTGTTGGTTTATAAGAGCTTTTACCACCCATTCCTGGCATTCCTCCCATTCCTGGCATTCCTCCCATTCCTGGCATTCCTCCCATTCCTGGCATTCCTCCCATCCCTGGCATTCCTCCTTTTGACATTTGTTGCATAAAGCCTCGCATTCTCTGAAAATCGGACAACACTTTGTCAACTTCTCTTATTTCATGTCCACTTCCTTTCGCTATACGAGCTCTTCTTGAAGGCTGTGCCGCCAATAATTCTGGTTTTTGCTTTTCATCTAAAGTCATTGAAGATATCATTGCCTCAATTTTCTTCAATTGATCTTCCCCATTTTTAATCATTCCATCATCAATTTTATTCATCCCAGGAATCAATTTAACTAATCCTCCTAGAGAGCCCATTCTTTTTATAAGTCTCATTTGCTTAACAAAATCATTAAAGTCAAAAGTTGCGTCTTGAAGTTTCTTTTGCATTACTTCTGCGTCAGCGAGTTCTACCTCCTTCTGTGCTTTCTCAACAAGTGTGAGAACATCTCCCATACCAAGAATTCGACTTGCCATCCTTTCCGGATGAAATGGCTGCAATGCCTCAATCTTTTCCCCCGTTCCAATAAATTTTATTGGCTTTCCACTGATTTTCCTTATAGATAGCGCAGCTCCTCCACGAGAATCACCATCTAGCTTGGTCAAAATAGCTCCCGTAATGCCTACTTTTTCATGAAAAGACTTAGTAAGATCTGCAGCTTCTTGACCAATCATCGCATCAACTACTAAAAGAACTTCATCAGGGTTTGTTATCTCTTTAATTCGAACCATCTCATCCATCATTGATTTATCAATTTGTAATCTTCCAGCAGTATCAATAATGATAAAGTCTTTATTATTTGAGGTGGCATATTGCATAGCAGCTTCTGCTATTTCTTCTGGCTTACTTTTCCCTTTGGGATCAGTAAAAACTTCTAAATCATATTGATTTCCAATAGTTTTTAGCTGATCAACAGCGGCGGGACGATAAATATCTGCAGCTACTAACAAAATATTTTTACCTTTTTCTTTTAAAAAAAGACCTAATTTACCAGTTGCAGTTGTTTTACCTGCCCCTTGCAAACCAGCCATAAGGATTACTGTTGGATTTTTATCATTCTCATTTAAGGGAGCATTTTCCTCGCCCATTAATTTGATAAGTTCTTTATTTACAACTTCTATAAATTTCTGTCCAGGGTTTACACCTCTTACGACTTCTTCTCCGACAGCTTTTTCTTTAACTTCATATGTAAATTCCTTAACTACTGACAAACTAACATCAGCTTCTAACAGGGCTCTTTTAACTTCTATTAAAGCTGTCTCAATATTTTCTTCACTTATTTTAGATTCTCCTCTAAAACCCTTTACTGCGTTTTCAAACCGTGCAGAAAGTTCATCAAACATGATCAATAAGATATCTTTTAAATTTTATTATAAACGAAAGTTTTAAAAACTAAACTCCACTTACATAATCTACTAATTTCCATGATTCATCCGAAAATCCAAGAATATATTTTACCTTTAAATTAGGATTAAAATTAGTTTCACTAACTAATTCTCCATCCTCTTTAAAAATTTGTTCAGAATATTGCATTTCAACTAAAACAGTAATCCTTGAAGAGGATTGAGTTAAAAAGTCAATTGCTTGGATTTCAGTTTGAATATTCTTATAAATTTTATTTTTAATATCATTACTCCTTTCTTCATTTAATCTTTTAATTAGATTCTGCTTGACTATTTTGGAAAGATTTACTTCTCCTTTACCTGAAAGTAAATAACTTTTATTCTTTAGCCATGCATTTATCAATTCTTTTACCTGTATTAAACTTGGGCTAGTTGTTTCAATACCCATTATTTGAGTATTAGAATTTTTATCTGCAAAATCATTTAATTTACTATCAGCTTGGATATTTGAATTTTGAAATGAATTAACTTCAGCAATTTTTTTATTAATCTTGTCATCTTGATTTATTGAATTAAGGGGTATTTTGATATCAGATTTATTCTTTAAATTATTTCTCCACGCCCCTACACCTATACCACAAACAAATAATGCTAAAAATGTATAAAAATAAAAAAACAATGCCGACTTATTGAGAAAACTATTATTCTTTATTAAATCGCCAATTAGAAACTTGAATTCAGCATATTTTTCTAAGATATATTTATAACTTTCAATATAATTAACTTTAAAAAGCTCATCTGCGGATATTTTTTCCTCTGATGAATACATCATTGGCTTTTTAAAACCGCCAGGCAATGGCAAATTACTTTCTTCTCTAGTATCATTTTCGATCGATTTATCAGAATTCAAGTCTTCCTCAAGAAAATTCCGGATATTCTTACCAAATCTTGCAAGATTTGCTTTTGCAATACTCTGAGTCGATTTCTTTTCAAAATTTTCTATAAATTCTTGAATCTCCCTATTTTCAAACCATGAATCTAAATCAACATCTTTAATCTCAATATCCCTATATCCCTTTAATACTTCATTCTCAAGCCAGTTTTTACAGTACAAACAAATAGCTTGTAAACGATTATCTCGATATTCATTTAACCATTCTTTCAGCTTTTCATCAGTACTATTTAAAAATTCTGTTTCGGCCTGCTGGACATCAGCCAATAGTAAATCAAGACAGCCAGAAAGAGGCCTTGAATCAAAGCTTATAAGATTTAAATTCTTCAAAATTCTCTTTGCTTCGATTAATTTCTCTGGTTTTCTTCGAGTAAAACCTTCAGCCGTGAGCGCTATGAAAGCTAAATAACCTGCCTCATCAGAACCTTTACTTTGTAAATTCAGATATAGATCTATCTGTTCTTGAACCGTTAGAAATGCTTTAATCTGTTGAAAAAAAGCTTCAAATTCATCTTGTGAAAGGAGTTGATCATACTCAGATTTATTTTTCCCCTCTAATCCTCCTCTTCTAATAATAAAATTTTCAAGCATATTTAATCCTTTCTTATGAGATTCAAAATCACTTATTTCTCTATTTAGATAATCTAATATTCGATAAGGAAGCAGTGACATCAAATCATCTTCTAAATCCTTTCTCAAATCAACGAGTTTCCCCATTCTCTGAAGTATTTGTATACCTTCTTGAAGAAAATCTGATGCATTGACATAACATCTTTTATCTTCCTCTTGGATAGCAGCATCTCTTGACGTCAAGGCAGCCAATAAAGTCAGATCTGCCTCTCTACTACTTCCTAGGGCAGGAGTTTGAGGGGGTTGCAGTGCTTTTCTTGCAAGTTTAAAGGCCTCTTTAGGAGATCCAGCTTCCCATAAAAGAATTAACCCAGCAACTTCTCTACTGGAAGGAAATTCCAAGCCAGAGGCTCCATTTAAGAGCAAATTTTCATATTCTTTACGACTCTCATTATTTGTTAATAAGTCAGCAGTTAATCGCAATAATTCTGATCTTTGAGTTAAAACCTCAAATGTGAAACCTTCATCGGGAGATTTATCTAGGCGGAGTTGAAATGCTCTTAGAATCTCTTCTGAAGTTGCAGAAGGACTTACACCTATTAAACGAAAGTGATCTAATGGAAGTTCCAATAAATATCCTATTAAAATCCTTAGACAAATATTATCAAGTTAAAAATTTTTTTCATAAGGTCTTACAGAGTTATTAAAAAAAAACATAAAAAATGACCTTTGAGTCTTAGAATGTTATCAAATCAAAACTTCATTAAGGTATTTTCTTGGAAACACATGTAGAGAGAATCTCTAATCTTCAAGATATTAAAAGAGCAAGATTAGAGCGTAAAACGGGCTTAAGATTATATGAAGATATGATTCTTGGGAGAAGATTTGAAGACAAATGTGCCGAAATGTATTATCGAGGCAAAATGTTTGGATTTGTCCATCTTTACAATGGTCAAGAAGCTATAAGCACCGGTGTAATTGGCGCTATGAAGAAAAAACATGATTGGTTTTGTAGCACCTATCGTGATCATGTCCATGCTTTAAGTGCTGGTGTGCCTCCTTTCGAAGTGATGAGTGAATTATTTGGTAAAGAGACTGGATGTAGCAAAGGTAGAGGAGGGTCAATGCATTTATTCTCAAAAGAGCACCATTTGTTAGGAGGCTATGCATTTATTGGAGAAGGTATTCCAGTTGCCTTAGGAGCAGCATTTTCAAGCAAATATAAAAGAGATGTAATTGGGGATTCTGATAGTGATTCTGTTACAGCCGCTTTTTTTGGTGACGGCACTTGTAATAATGGCCAATTTTTTGAATGTTTAAATATGGCACAATTATGGAAATTGCCAATACTTTTTGTTGTAGAGAATAACAAATGGGCGATTGGAATGGCTCACGATAGAGCCACAAGTAATCCTGAAATATGGAGAAAAGCATCAGCTTTTGGTATGCATGGAGAAGAAGTTGATGGAATGGATGTTCTAGCAGTCAGGGGAGCAGCGCAAAGAGCTATAGATAGAGCAAGAGCAGGGGAAGGGCCAACATTGCTTGAGTGCCTAACTTATCGTTACAGAGGTCATTCCCTTGCGGACCCAGATGAGCTAAGAGCAGAAGAAGAAAAAGCTTTTTGGGCAAAAAGAGATCCTATTAAGAAACTCTCGTCTGAATTGGTTGAGGGTGATATTGCTACAGAAGTAGAATTGAAAGATATCGAAAAAAAAATAGATCATGAAATTACTGAATCTGTGACTAAAGCTTTAGAAGCTCCGGATCCAAGATCAGATGAGTTAACAAAATACATTTGGGCTGAATAAGAGGTCAGATTCCACTCGGTAACTTCCGAGTTAAATTCCTGAGTTTGCGCAAAGCTTTTAATTCAACTTGTCTAACTCTTTCTCTAGATACTTCAAGCAACCTCCCGATCTCTGCTAGTGTATGTCTCTCATTTCCATCTAAACCAAACCTTAAACGCAAAACATGTTGTTCTTGTTCACTTAAATGACTAAGCCATTTCCCAAGTTGTTCTTGATGAATTTTTTGTTCGACTTTGTCAAGAGGTTCTTCATGATTACTATCAGCTATCAGATCACCTAGGAAACTACGACCATCATCACCGTTAACAGGAGCATCTAAACTACTTGTTGAAAGGGCTTGTCTTAAGACAGAATCCAGTTC
>Ga0160422_10000636_pt1 | contig 21412 bp, 18 predicted proteins | sample Fk160mmetaG_FD_108192 | JGI IMG/M metagenome (GOLD analysis project Ga0160422, IMG submission 108192) | Marine microbial communities from the Central Pacific Ocean - Fk160115 60m metaG | ecosystem: Environmental > Aquatic > Marine > Oceanic > Photic zone | place: The Central Pacific Ocean...
AATTAAGTATTCAAGGTGGAAAACCAAAGAGGTCTTAGTAGGAAAATTAGGAATAGGTGGGGATAATCCTATTAGAGTTCAGTCAATGACTACTACTGATACAATGAATACAAAAGCAACAGTAGAGGAGTGTATTAGAATGATTAATGCTGGGTGTGAGTTAATTAGAATAACTGCCCCAAGTAAAAAAAATGCACAAAATCTTAAAAATATTAAAGACTTACTTTTAGAAAAAGGTTATGATATTCCGCTGGTAGCAGATATTCATTATACACCTAATGCTGCAGAAATAGCAGCTCAAATTGTTGAGAAAGTTAGAATTAACCCAGGAAATTATGCTGACAAAAAAAATTTTAAAAAATTAGTTTACAGTAATCTGGAGTACAAAAATGAATTAGACAGGATAAAAATTAAGTTTACACCTCTTGTTAAAATATGTAAAAAACACAAAACCGTATTAAGAATAGGTACAAATCATGGTTCTTTATCTGATAGAATTTTAAGTCGTTATGGTGATACGCCAAAGGGAATGGTAGAGTCTGCCATGGAATTTGTTAGAATTTGCAATCAAGAAAATTTCCATGATTTAGTTTTATCAATGAAGTCTTCCAATCCCAAAGTGATGATACAAGCATATAGACTTTTAGTTTCTCAAATGATAAAAGAGGGCATGAATTATCCATTACACTTGGGGGTAACTGAGGCTGGGGATGGAATGGATGGCAGGGTTAAATCTGCTTTAGGAATTGGTTCACTATTGGAAGATGGTTTAGGAGATACAATTAGAGTTTCCTTAACTGAGCCACCAGAAAATGAAATTCCGGTTGCAAAGATGATTTTAAACCATTTTGATAACAGAGATAATAAACATAAAATTCCAACAATAAAAAAATATAATTATAATCCATTTTCTTATAAAAAAAGATTAACTCAATCAGTAAGTAATATTGGTGCTTCAAGTCCGCCAGTTGTTTTGTCTGATCTTTCAATGAAAAAAAGGATTTCTCCAGCATCTTTTTTTTCTGTTGGATATAAATACTCTTTTAAATTAGATAAATGGAATATTTCCGACCAAGCTTGTGATTATGTATTTCTTGGCAATAATGATATAGACTTTGAAGTTCCGGGAACTCTAGGTTTAGTATATAATTATTCAAAATGGTTACTAAAAGAAAAAGGCTTTCCGTATTTAAATGTAGATGAATATTTATTAGCTACTAAGTTGTCAAAAAAAATAAACTTTATAAATATTTACTTATCAGAATTAAGTACTAAACTTATTTCAAAACTTAAAAAAGATAAAACAAGTGTGTTAATTATTAATACAAATAATAAAAACGCTTATGCAGAAATAAGAAGATTTTTTATAGAATTAATTGAAAATAATCTTTCTGTTCCTGTAATTGTTAGAAAAAAATTTAATAAAACTTTAAATAAGGAAAAATTACAAATCTACTCATCCATTGATATGGGGGCTCTGTTTTGTGATGGTTTTGGGGATGGAATATTTTTAACTACTGGCAACAAATTAGATATTCATAATTTAAACAAAATTTCTTTTGCAATTCTTCAAGCAACTCGAACTAGAATTTCGAAAACAGAGTATATTTCCTGTCCTTCATGTGGAAGAACCTTATTTGATTTACAAGAAACAACAGAAAAAATTAGAGTTGCCACTTCACATTTAAAGGGGTTAAAAATTGGAATTATGGGATGTATAGTTAATGGTCCTGGCGAAATGGCAGATGCGGATTACGGTTATGTAGGATCGGGAATAAAAAAAGTCACTTTATATAAAGGCCAACAAGTGGTGAAGCGAAACGTGCCAACAGAAAATGCATTAGAAGAGTTAATTGATTTAATTAAAGTTAATGGAGATTGGAAAGCTAAGCATCAAAATCAATAGATTCATAATCAGGGTATTCAATTTTATTTAACTCTTTTATCCATTTATTTTTTTTCAAGTTAAATTCATTCAAATTATTCTCTTTGATTGGTTCTGAGGGAGGTAAATTTTCTTTAAACGGATCAACTTGCTTTCCATTTTTCCAAAATCGATAACAAACGTGAGGTCCAGTTGCCAGTCCCGTTTGACCTACAAAACCAATTATATCTCCTTGTTTAATTTTTTTACCAACGGAGATTCCATTTTTTTTCCAATAGTTTACACTCCTTTTCTGCATGTGTAAATACTGAGTTTCGTACGTACTGTTATGTCTGATTTTAACATAATAGCCATTGTATTTTTTATATTTAGCTGCAGTAACTACTCCGTCAGCAGTACTAAAAATAGGAGACCCACTTTCAGCGGCAAAATCAGTTCCAAAGTGGGGCGTTACTCGTCCTGTAACAGGGTGCCTTCTATTCTTACTATATTTTGATGATATTCTTCTAAAATCCACTGGTGCTTGAAGAAAGAAATTTCTCAAGTTATTTCCGTTTTGATCAAAGTAATCATTATATTTTTGGTTCGAGTTTTCTTTAAATGGAATAGCATAATAGTCTTCGCCTTTGTGATTAAATACTGATGCAAAAACATTTTCAATTTTTATGAATTCATCATTTATATATTTAGCCTCATAAATTATTTTAAATTTATCATTGGGATTCAAGTGCGTGAATCTAATAGTCCATGGATAAATTTTATCAGCTAAAACCGAGACCACTGCTTCTGTTTCTAAAGAAGAATCAACAACATCATTTACAGCTTGCCACAAATGGCTTGTAATTATTCCAGATAATTCGTGTTTTTTAATTACGTGTGGTCTATTTTGAATTTTGCTTTTTGAAAAATCATTAAAGTCAATAATTAGATAGCTAGATTTGTTTAGTTCATAGCTCATGTAGGCGAGCATTTTATTTTCATCAAATATTAGACTGTATTTATCTTTAGGTTTTATTTTATTAAAGTTGAATAAGTTTTTAGTTTTCAAAACATTATCTAGGTTATAGATGTCCTTATTAGAAACATTAAATTCCTTTAAAATAGTTGTAATATTTTGATTTTTCATCACCTCTTTTTCTAAGCATTTATTTATATCTATATTTTTATTAAATAATTTATTTTCAATAATCACTTCTCTAGTAAATTTATACATGGGGTTTAATTGAGAAAAATTTGGTATAGTTTCTGCCTTTTGTTTTGAGTCATTTTTTTTGATTTCAACTTCTATTTCCTCTGTATTTTTTTCGGTATTAATAGTATTAAGAGTAATAATCAAAAAAATAGGACAAAATAATACCAATGAAGTATATATCAGATTTTTTTTTATTGTTTTAATTCCAAAACTAAACACCTTTAATAAGAGCAGAATCAAAGGTATAATAGAAATTATTAATAAAATCTTAATAATTAAGTATCCTAAACTATTCATTTAATTGTTTTTTTAACCAACTTTTTCCCCATTCTTTTTTTTCTTGCCTACTCCAAATTTCAGGATAAAATATAATTTTTTGAAATCTTGGTGGTAAATATTCTTCCCAGTTAGTTCCCCCTGTAGCCTTAATTATTCCCTTGTTCTTGAGGTGTTTTATTGCTGATTTCAAATGAGATAATTTCCATTTAACATTAACATTATGGTCAAATTCTTTTAGAAGTTCATGTAATTCATTTTGTTTTTCTTTGGTCAATTTTAATTCTTTGAATTTACACCAAATTGTTTTTCCATTTAGGTTTTTGGCTAACTCACTTAGTTGCTTATTATATTTTTTTTGAAATTGACTTAAAGTGTAAGTTTTTTTTCCGCTTTTTAGATCCGTAGCTCCTTTTGTCCAATAAATATTTTGAATTCCTTGTTTTTTATTATTTGTTTTTGACAGCAAGTTTTTAATAGGAGTAGCGTATAATTCAATAATTCTAAATTGAACACTTTGAAACCCACTACCAGGTAAAAGGCTCATTCTGAACTTTGTAAATTCATTTCTATCCATTCCATTGGTCATTATTTCAAAAGAGTTAATTAAGTTCTCAAAATAATTATTCACTCTGACGATTCTAGACTTAAAAAAACTAAATGTGATTTTTGTATTCCAGCCCAAATCTTCTCCGTTCTGTTTAATTTTTTTCCCGTTATTAGAGATTTGTTCTAATTCATTAATTATTAGCTTAAAATATAATTCAGTTATTTGGTGGTATATAATAAATATATTTTCATCTGGAAAGTCTGTTTTGGGAGTTTGTAAAGTTAATAATGTGTCTAAATGAATATAATCCCAATAACTTAAATAATCTGCATATAATAGGCCTTCAAGGAAAGAGGGTAAGTCTTGGCCAGTAGTAGAATATTTTTCAGCTAATTTTTTTATTTTTTCTTCTACTTCTTTATTTATAGACATATCTTAAAAATCTTCTTGTTAAAATAAGATATTTATTGACAATTAATAATTAATTATCTTTTAAGTTTTCAACAGAAAGAATTTCAATATAAATAGAGCCCACTTTAATAGGTGATTCAACTTTGATTGGAATATGCCTATCATCGTTTGTTACCCAAATAAAAGCAGGTTTTTTCCCAGAAAAAATTCTATTTTTTTCAGTTTTGATCATACATTTTATTGCCTCAATTTTTCCAATTTTAGTATTTATAGTTTCTAATTGAAGAGGAATGAAGTATGTATTAAATATTTTTTTTTTCTCTAAATTAAAAATTTCAAGTAATGTAGTGTCGTTTAAAGCTATGCTTTTATTTGGAATATTTCTACAGGTAAAAAGTGCAGAGAGAACATCTTGAGTGTAGTTAGAAATTTTTTCTTTTGAATAATCTTTTGTAATTAAATTCTCACAATTAGCATAGTTTAAATGTCTATTAAAATAAACTTCTTGTTTTGCTTTATATTTATCCTCATGGATGTTTCTTGAAAATTTTAATGATACAAGCTCGATGGTGTCAAGGTATGACTCAAAGACATCATTAACTTCGTAAAATAAGCTAAATAGTTTACTTGAATTTCCACTAGCTTTTAATTTCAAGCAATCTCTACCGTTAATTTTCACTATTCCCTGAGCCTCAATTTTACCGTATCCCGCTGTAATAATTCCTTTTTTATTACTTTTTCCGTATGAAAACTTGTATTTTATACATTCTCCTTCAAAAAAAGACAATTTTTTAACTTTTTTGTCTTGAAAATTATTAAAAGTTGAATTTTTTTGACTAAATAAGCAATAAAACGACAAATAAATTAAAAAAATTAAAATTTTTTTAAAAAAAATCATATTATTTATTTGTTACAATATTTATAATTTTTTCTGGAATAATTATTATTTTTTTAACTGTGGAACCAGTTAGAATTTGTTTAATTTTATCATTTGAGTAAATAATTTTTTCAATTTCATTTTTATTTAAATTATTTGCTATCATCATATTTAATTTTCTTTTACCATTTATTGCAACAGGGTAATTTATTTCATTTTTCATAAATAGGTTAATATCATACTTAGGAAAAGTAGAATTATATACAGAAGAACTTGGTTCTATTTTATTCCATAATTCTTCGCATACAAAAGGGCAAAAGGGAGATAAAAGAATAATTAAAGGCTTTAAAATTTTCTCTTTTGAGCATTGTGCTTTTTTTAATTTATTAACAGCAATCATAAATGTACTAACACAGGTATTGAAAGAAAATGTTTCAATATCATTTTTTATTTTATGTATTGTATAATGTAGAATTTCTTTTTCTTCCTTGCTTGGGTCTTCCTGAGTTAAGTAGAATTTACCATCTTGATGAAACAAGTTCCAAAATTTTTTAATAAAGTTATAGACTCCAGTTATCCCGTCTGTGTTCCAAGGTTTATATTGTGTTAATGGACCCAAAAACATTTCATATAATCTAAGCGAATCAGCACCATATTTTTCTATTATATCATCGGGGTTAACTACGTTATAAAATGATTTTGACATTTTTTCAATTGTCTTTCCGCATATATAATTTTCATTTTCACAAATAAATTTTGCATTATTATATTCTTTTCTACTATTTTTAAATTCTTCAACTTTTAGTTTATTCTTTTCTACCAAATTTATATCAACATGAATTTTAGTCGTTTTATATTTATCTTTTAAATTATATGAAACGTAGGTATTTTCTCCATTAATTCTGTAAACAAAGCATGATTCTCCTAGAATCATACCCTGATTTATAATTTTTTGAAATGGTTCATCAAAAGAAATTAAAGACAGGTCATAAAGAAATTTTGTCCAAAATCTAGAGTATAGTAAATGCCCTGTAGCATGTTCCGCTCCTCCTATATATAAGTCTACATTTCCCCAGTACTTTAGTTTTTTTTCATCCACAAATTTTAAGTTATTTTCAGGATCAATATATCTTATAAAATACCATGATGAACCGGCCCAACCAGGCATAGTAGAATGTTCATAGCGGTATTTAGTTTTATATTTCCAATTTTCAGCTCTTGCTAGTGGTGGATTTCCTTCTTTAGTTGGTAAATAACTATTAATAGATGGTAGTTTTAGTGGAAGTTCTTCATCAGGGATTAAATAAGGTGTTTCATCTTTATAAAATACAGGAAAAGGCTCTCCCCAATATCTTTGTCTACTAAATATAGCGTCTCTTAGTCTAAAATTAATTAGCTTATATCCCATATTTTTTTCCTTAACTAAATTAGCTATCTTTTCAGATGCCTTAGAAATTGACAAACCATTTATAAAAGAAGAGTTAATAATTTTCCCTTCTTTTTCAAGATAAGGTTCTTCATCTACTTTATAACCATTATCAATTACCTGAACAATTTCAAGTTTAAATTTTTTTGCAAATTTAAAGTCCCTTGAATCATGAGCCGGAACAGCCATGATAGCTCCGCTACCATAATTTGGTAAGACATAATCTGATATCCAAACAGGAATTTTTTCTTGGCTAAATGGATGGATAGCATAAGATCCTGTAAATTCTCCAGATACAGAGTTAATATTTGAGATTCTATCTAATTCACTTTTTTGTGAGCATTCAAGTTGATATTTTTTTATTTTTTTCTTTTGTGTTTGCGTGCAAAGTGAGTCTATTAGTTCATGTTCTGGTGAAAGTACTAAAAAAGAAACTCCGAAAATTGTTTCAGGTCTTGTTGTAAAAACAGAAATTTGAATTTTTTTTTCTACTTCAAATAAAATATTAACTCCGGAGGATTTACCTATCCAGTTTTTTTGTTGTTCTTTAATTGAATTAGGCCAGTCTATTTTATTTAATCCACTTAGTAATCGATTAGCATATGCTGTGATTCTAAGCGACCACTGCTTCATTTTTTTTTGCTCAACTGGGTGCCCTCCTCTGATTGAAAGTCCTTCTTTAACCTCATCGTTTGCGAGAACGGTACCAAGCTCTTCGCACCAATTTACCCACGAATCAGATAAAAAAGCTAATCGATATTTTAATAAAATGTTTTGTTTGTCTTTCTCACTCCAAGATTTCCATTCTTTTGCAGTAAATTTTGGAGTGTCTTCATCACAAGGAGATTCTACCGAATTGTTTCCATTTTTTTCAAACTCTTTAATAAGTTTAGAAATGGGAAACGCTTTATCACCTAAATTACAATAGTAAGAGTTAAAAAGCTTTTTAAAGATCCATTGAGTCCATTTATAATAATTATGATCAGAGGTTTTTAGTTCTCTTGACCAGTCAAATGATAATCCAATATTTTTTAATTGAGATTTATATTTTTCTGAATTTTCTTTTGTAGTTTTTTCGGGATGTTGTCCAGTTGCAATAGCGTATTGCTCAGCGGGTAATCCAAAAGAGTCAAACCCCATTGGGTGAAGAACATTAAATCCCATTAATTGTTTGTACCTACTAAATATATCAGATGCAATATAGCCTAATGGGTGACCAACATGGAGCCCAGATCCAGAAGGATAAGGAAACATGTCTAATGCATAAAATTTTTTTTTCGAATTAATTTCAGTTTTAAATAACTTATCTTCTTCCCACTTTTTTTTCCACTTATTTTCTATTTTTTTAAAATTATAATCCATTTTTTGAGATATAGAATCGATAAATTAACTTTTTTTAAGTTACTAAATCTTACTTAAATTAATTGTATTTATTAATTTAGATTTTAAATTATGAGTTATAATTCTAACAAAGTACTTAAAAATTCTATTTTTAGTTTAAAAACCTCAACGATATTTACAATGACAGTTACGTTATTAAGTATTGGATTAGTAATGTTTTTAACCTTTTTTTCTAATAGATTTGTTCAGTTAATACAAGAAGAAATTCCCTTCAAAATTATTTTAAAAGAATCAAATCCGCATGAAGTACTAGAACTAATGAATTTTTTAAAAAAAAATGAAGAAGTTGATATTGAAAAAACTTTATTTGTTCAAAAGGAACAAGCAGTTGTTAAGTTAAAGCAAAAATTAGGAGATGATTTCTTAATTCCAATAAATAGTAAAAACCCTTTACCTGACATTATTAATTTGTATATAAAATCTCAATTCCATCAAATTAACACCTTGAATAAATTAAAAACAAAAATTGAAACACAGCCAATAGTTTCAAGTGTTATTTTTCCAACAAAAATTTCTGATAATATCATCAAATTAAAATCCAATATTTTAATTATTTCTTTGATAATATTTACAACTTTTCTCTTGTTATCTTCTTTATTAATATACAACAATATAAGGCTAACAATTTACTCGGAAAAAGACAATTTAAATATTATGCAATTGGTAGGGGCAACAAAAAAATTTATACAAAAACCATACTTATTAACTAGTTTATTTGATGGTTTTATTTCAGCAATTATTTCATCAATGATTTTAATCATTATCTTATTTTCGCTTATTTACATAAGTACGGAGAGATATAATTTTCTAACTGAAAAAATTTTTAGCTTATTTTCTTCAATTGAAATACTTCTGGTTTTCATAACTCTTATATTTTTAGGAGTTTTTATTTCCTTTATAAGTCATTGGTTAGTTTTAAAAAATTTGCTTAGTTTGAAAATTAATTTTTATAAATAATTATAATGAGTCAACAATCTAAATTCTTATTTAACAAAAAAAAATATATTGTTCTTTTTACTGCTATAATAATATTAATATTAGGATTTCTTTTAATGTCTGGAGGGGGTACTAATGGAACTGAGTTTAAGCCTGAAATATTTTCTAATAGAAGAATAGTATTTGCTCCAATTTTAATAATTATAGCATTTATTATGTGTGGTTATTCAATAATGATGAAGAAATGATAGATTTTTTTGAATATATATTCCTAGCATTAATTCAAGGAATTACAGAATTTTTACCAGTTAGTAGTAGCGGGCATATTGAAATATCAAAACATTTTTTTAATAATTCAACAATACAAAATACAGGTGCATTTACAACTGTTATTTTACACTTGGCAACTGCTTTAAGTATCATTTTTATTTTTAGAGAAAAATTAAAAAGAATTTTATTTGTAAACACACAAGAATCAAAATTTTACCTTTTAAAGATTATTATCTCTATTATTCCAGTTTTTATTTTAGTTATTTTTAATATTGACGAACTTATTGAAAATCAATATAATAATGGGTGGAATTTAAGTTTTTTATCTTTAATGTTTTTAATTACCGGTTTAATTTTATTTATTACTGAAAAGATTAACATTAAAACAAAATCTATTTCTTTTGCTGCTGCACTATTAATTGGAGTAGCTCAAGCAATTGCAATTTTGCCGGGAATTTCAAGATCAGGAGCAACAATATGTTGTGCCCTTTTATTAGGAGCTACAAAAAAAGAAGCATCTTCTTTTTCTTTTATAATTTGTTTGCCTATCATAATTGGAAAATCTTTTAAAGATTTATTTTTTACCGATTTACTTACAACATCATCTATTAACTTAAATATTTTACTTGCATTTATTGTAACCTTTATTATTGGTTTATTATGCTGTAAGCTAATGATAAGTATTGTTAATCAAAGTAAATTAAAATATTTCGGGGTGTATTGTATACTTATTTCTTTTAGTTCATTTTTAGTATATGTACTTAAATGAAAAATGATATAATTTTAATAAATAAACCAATCAATTGGACATCCTTTGATGTTGTAAAAAAAATAAGAGTAATTCTAAAAAAAAAATATAACTTAAAAAAACTTAAAGTAGGTCATGCAGGCACCCTAGACCCTTTAGCAACAGGGCTTCTCATAGTTTGTACAGGAAACAAAACAAAAGAAATTTCAAAGTATCAAAACTTAAAAAAAACATATTTAGCTAAGATTAAGCTGGGCTATATCACAGAGAGTTTTGATAGAGAAACTGCTGAATTAAATCAAAAAGATTATAAAAAAGTTCCATTTAAAAAAATTAAAAATTTCATAAATTTTTTTTTAGGTGAACAAACTCAAATTCCCCCAAAATTTTCTGCTATAAAAGTTAATGGAAAGAGGGCATACGAAAAAGCTCGAAAAAATGAAACGTTTAAAATTAATCCTAGAACGGTTATAATTTATAGTTTGGTAATAAAAAAAATAGACCTGCCATTTATTTCATTTGAAGTAGAGTGTAGTAAAGGTACTTATATTAGATCATTAGCAAATGATATTGGAAAACATTTAGGTTGTGGAGCATATCTTTATGATTTAAAAAGATTATCTATAGGCAAACAGCATGTTGATTCCTCATTTGATATGGAATCATTTAAAATATTTTTAGATGAATTGGAATAACTAATTCAACTCATATAATTTTGTATATTTAGAAACTTTTATTCACTTAACTTCGCAACATGAAATATAAATTATCAAATTTTAATTACGAATTACCAGAAAAATTAGTTGCCAAAAAACCTAGTACTGAGAGAGATGAATCAAGAATGATGGTAATAGATAGGGCTACTGGCAAAATTGAGCATAAAATGTTTAAAGATATTTTAACATATTTTGATGATCAGGATATGTTCATCGTAAACAACACAAAGGTTTTTCCTGCAAGAATGTATGGAAATAAAGAAAAAACAGGTGCTAGAATTGAAGTTTTTTTATTGAGAGAACTAAATAGTGAAATAAGATTATGGGACGTTTTGGTTGACCCTGCTCGTAAAATAAGAATAGGAAATAAGTTATATTTTGGAGATGATTTTTCACTTGTGGCTGAGGTCGTAGATAATACAACATCGAGGGGAAGAACGTTAAGGTTTCTTTATGATGGTGACTATGATCAATTTAGAAATAAATTAAAAGAACTTGGAGAAACACCAATACCAAAATATTTAAATAGATCTCCTGACAAAAATGATATGGAAAGGTACCAAACAGTTTACGCAAAAGTTGAGGGGGCTGTAGCTGCACCTACAGCAGGATTACATTTTAGTAGGAATTTATTAAAAAGAGCCGAAATAAAGGGAATTCATTTAAGTGAACTTACATTACATGTTGGTTTGGGTACTTTTAAACCTGTTGAAGTTGAAGATTTGTCAAAGCATAAAATGGATTCAGAAAGATTGTTTATTTCAGAACAAACTGCAATTAACGTTAATAAAGCCATGAGTAATAGAAAAAAAATATGTGCAATTGGAACTACTTGTATAAGAGCTTTAGAATCATCTGTTTCAACAGATTTAAAATTAAAGCCATTTGATGGATGGACAAATAAATTTATTTTTCCGAACTATGATTTTAGGATTGCAAATTGTATGGTTTCAAATTTTCATGCACCTAAATCAACATTAATGATGCTAGTTTCCTCTTTTTCCGGACATGATTTGTTAATGAAAGCTTATAAAGAAGCAATTAAAGAAAAGTACAAATTTCTTGGTTATGGAGATTGTATGTTGATATTGTAATCATATACGCAATGTTAGGTAAACATCATGTAATAATTTTAGCAGCTGGAAAAGGAGAAAGGATGCGCTCTAATGAACCAAAACAATTTTTGATTTTAGGAAAAAAACCAGTTTTAATTCACAGTTTGTGCGCTTTTTATAATTTTGATAAAAACAGTATTATTTCTGTTGTTTTACAAAAGAATAAAATAAATTATTGGAAACTTATTTGTAAACAATATAATTTTAACTTTAAACATAACATTGTTATTGGAGGATCAACCCGTTATGAGTCTGTTCGAAACGCTTTAAATAATTTAAATATAGCTCACAATGATATGGTAACAATCCATGATGGAGTTCGCCCATTTATAAGTAAAAAATTAATTACTAAAATATTTAATTCAGCACTCAAAAAGGGTCATGCAGCTCCATTTCTAAGCCTCAAAGATTCTTTAAGAAAATTTGATGAAAAAAAAATAAATACCAAATCTGTAAACAGGACAAATTTTATTTTAATACAAACACCTCAAATATTTAGAGGAAATATTATTAAAGAAGCATATAAAAAAGAAAAAAATAATAAAACAGATGATATTTCTTTAATAGAATCCAATGTTAAAAGAGTAAATCTCATTAAGGGAGAACAAACGAATTTGAAAATTACCACCAAGGAAGATTGGATTTTAGCAAATCTTTTAATTAAAAATTAAATTCTAGTAATTTTAGATTTTTTAGTTTATGAAAAAAAATATAAGAGAATTAAAATTATATGATTTAGAAAACATTTTAAATAAATTAGAAGAGCCCAGTTTTAGGTCACTTCAAATTTTCAGATGGCTTTGGAAAGAAAGAGTTAGTTCATTTAATCAAATGACTAATATTTCAAAAAAATGCAAAGACTATTTAAATAATAATTTTAATATTGAATACACTAAGATTAGTAAGAAGATTAAGAGCAATGATGGTACAATAAAATTTTTATTTAGATTACCTGATGGAAAAAAGTGTGAAGGGGTTTTGATACCCGAAAACCAAAGAATTACAGCATGTGTTTCGTCTCAGGTTGGGTGTAGCTTTTCTTGTAAATTTTGCGCAACAGGAAAAATGAAAAGAACTCGAAATATCTTTGCGTTTGAAATATATGATCAGATCACTTTGATGATGGAAGAAGCAAAGAAAAATTTTGAAAATTATTTAACTAATATAGTATATATGGGAATGGGAGAGCCACTAGTGAATTATCAAAACCTAATAGAATCAATAAATTATATAGTAAGTAAAGATGGTTTAAATATGTCATCAAAAAGAATAACAGTTTCAACAGTCGGGGTATCTAAAATGATAAAAAAATTAGCTGATGATAATATAAAAGTTAATTTAGCTGTATCCTTACATTCTGCTAATAATATGAAGAGAAGTCAAATTATGGACATTAATCATGTCAATAACTTAGATGATTTAAGAGATTCATTAATTTATTTTTATAGCAAGACAAAAATTAAAATAACATATGAGTATGTTATGTTAAAGGATTTTAATGATTCAAAACAAGATGCAATTGAGTTAGCTAAATTTTCAAAAATCATACCATCAAAAATTAATTTAATTGAGTTTAATTCAGTAGAAAATTCTAATTTTAAAAAAACTTCTGAACAAGTAACTAAAGAATTTATTACTTTATTGAAAAAGGAAAATATAATAGTTAATTTAAGAAGAAGTAGGGGTGAAGACGTAAATGCTGCATGCGGGCAGCTTGCTAATTTAACTGACAAATGATAGAGAAAGTAACTAAGCCAATACAGAAAGAACTGGAAATATTTGATAAAAGATATAAAGTGGCTTTATCAACTGATGTCAAGTTACTTTTAAAAATTTCTAATTATATTTTAAAAAATACAGGTAAAAGAATAAGGCCAATATTATTATTATTAGTTTCTAAATTATTAGGAGAAATAAATGAGAAAACTTATTCGAGTTGTATATTAATTGAATTACTTCATACTGCAACATTAATTCACGACGATGTAATTGATGATGCTAGTTTCAGAAGGGGAAAGTTTTCCATTAATAATTTATGGAAAAATAAAATTGCTGTTCTAGCTGGAGATTTTCTTCTATCCAAGGGATTATCTTTAGGGTTAAAAGATAACGATATTAATATATTGGCTTATACTTCTAAAGCAGTTGAAAAAATCAGTGAAGGAGAGATTTTTCAAATACAAAAGTCAAGAGATCTAGACTTAAATGAAAAAGACTATTATAATATAATAAGTAGAAAAACAGGTTCGTTATTTGCGTGCTGTTTTCAATTGGCAGCAGTATCTAATGGGATTCATTCAAAAAAGAAAATGGAAAGTTTATATAATATGGGTTTGAAATTTGGAATGATCTTCCAAATAAAAGATGATATATTGGACTATTCAAGTAGTGATATTACAGGAAAAATAATGGGAAATGACTTGAAGGAAAGTAAAATTAATTTACCACTATTATTGGCAATAAAAAATTTTTCCTTTTTAGAAAGACAAAAAGTTTATTACATACTTAAAAAGAAACAAAAAAAGAAAGAAGATATTTATTATGTTAACAATTTAGTTAAGAAAAAAAATGGTATTAGCTTATCAGAAATGAAAATGTATTCCCTTAAAAAAGAGCTTATAAATGATTTAACTATCTTTTCAGATTCAGTATATAAAACTGCATTAATTCAATTAACTCAACTAATAATTGACAGAAAAAAATAATTTAATGATTTCTAAAAAAACAATAGAAGAGGTATTTAATGTTGCAATTATTGAGGATGTAATTAGTGATTTTGTTTCTTTAAAAAAAACAGGGGCAAATTATAAAGGTTTAAGTCCTTTTTCAGATGAAAAAACTCCTTCATTTATTGTTTCACCAACTAAAAGAATATGGAAGGACTTTAGTTCAGGTAAAGGAGGAAACGTGGTATCTTTTTTAATGGAACATGACGGATGCACTTATCCAGAGGCTATAAAATACTTAGCGAAGAAATATAATATTGAAATAATTGAAACAAAAGATCAATTGTATAACAAAGAAGAGGAAGATGAAAAAGAATCAATTTCTATATTATTAGATTTTGTAACTAATTATTTTAACAAAGAAATTTCAATAAAACAAAATATTCATGTTTTAAAATATTTACAAACTAGAAAACTTAATAATGAAATCATTTCAAAATTTAAAATTGGATATGCCCCAAAAGGAAGTAAAGAATTTTTTGATTTACTAATTAAAAAAGGTTTCAAAAAAGAAATTTTAATTAAATCAGGTTTATTTATAGAGAGTAAGAATCCTTTTAGTAGGTTTAATAATAGAATAATGTTTCCAATTTTTACTTTAAGTAACAGGGTAGTGGGTTTTGGAGGAAGGATATTAATTAATGATAAAAAAAGTGCAAAATACATTAATTCTCCTGAAACAGTACTGTACCAAAAAAGTAAAATCTTATATGGTATGAATTTTGCCAAAACAGATATTATTAAAAAAGACAATTGTTACTTGGTAGAGGGATATTTGGATGTAATAGCTTTACATCAAAAGGGAATATCTAATGTTGTAGCATCGTCAGGAACTGCAATTACTTCAGATCAAATTAGATTAATAAAAAGATTTACTAATTCAGTAACAATTTTATTTGACTCTGATATAGCTGGAATAAATGCTACACAAAAAGTTATTGATATAGCTTTAGCTCAAGATATGTTTGTTAATGTTATAAACCTTCCAGAAAGGCATGATCCTGATTCTTTTAGTAAAGAAAATTCCAAGGATTTTATAGAAAAATACTTCATTGAAAAAAGAAATGATTTTATTTCTTTTTACCAAAAATTAGAATTCTCTAAATCCAATTCTCCAGAAAGCAAAATAAAATTAGTTAAAAGAGTAATAAATAGTATTTCATTAGTTCCCGATTTGACGAATAGAACAATCTATATTCAGGAAGCTTCAAAAATTTTAAACATAGATACTCATATTTTAATTAATGATTTAGAAAAAAAGTTAAATAAAGCTAACGCTAAAATTAATATTAAGGAAAAGGATTTTGATAAAGTTGATAGTGAAAAACCCTGTAAGGAAGAACAGTTTTTGTTTAGATTATTATTAAATCATGGCGATAAATTTGTTCAAATCAATTCAAATCAAACAATGCAAGTAGCAAAAATGATTCTTCAAGAACTTCAATTAGATGGGATTCCAGTTACTTACCCTGTTTTTTCAAAAATTCTCATTGAATATCAAAATGCAATAAAAACAAACAAAAATCTTTCAAAAGATTACTTTATAAATCATAAAGATTTAGAAATTTCAAAAACAACTATTTTTCTTACAGAAGAAAAATATAAAATGGACAATTGGGAATTAAAAAATATAAAAGTAAAGAAAGAAGAAGACATTTTATTTTCCTTGTTAAAAGAAGGATTAATTAGGTTTAAATTAAAAAGAATTTCTGTTATAACATCAGAAATCTTAGCACGAATTCCCTTAATAGAAAGTGAAAGAGAAAAAAAAGAAGAATTAAATAGATTTTCTAAGTTAACAGAATTATCTAGAAATTTACATAAACAGGTTGGTAGAGAATGTTAGTATATGTTTAATTTATTAATTAATTCTTTAAATTCTTTACAATTAACTTGTTGTTTTGCATCACTTAATGCTTTTTTTGGAAATGAGTGAGTTTCAATCATTAATCCATCAAAACTCAAAGAAATTGCTTTTTTTGAAACCCCATATAGAAGTTTTTTATTACCACAAATATGACTTGGATCACAAATAAATTTTATTTCAGGGAATAATTTTCTAACATCATTAGTTATTTTCCAATAGGGTTTATTCCTGTAAACTTTTTCAGAAATAGAAAAATAACCTCTATGAATAGCCTTAATCTCTTTAACTCCTGTATTTTTAAATCTTTCAATTGCACCAATCCATAAATTTTTATCTGGGTAAATGGGGTTTTTTATCCAAATTTCAATTTCATGTCCTCTTACACATTCACAAATTTCTTGAACGTAAAATGGATTAACAGTTGTTCTTGCTCCTATCCAAAATATATTAATATTATGTTTAAGAGCCTTCTCAACATGTTGAGGAGTCCCAACTTCAATTGCAATTGGAGTTTGATATTTTTTTTTTAATTCAGATAGCCATACTAAACCTTTTTCTCCAATTCCTTGGAAGTGATTAAAATTAGTGCGAGCTTTCCAAATTCCACATCTAAAAAAATCAATTTTATCGTAAATATTTATAAATGTATCATTTAATTCTTTTTTTGAGCTAATACTACATGGCCCAGCAATAATTATTTTTTTATTTTTCATCACTTCCATTTATAATTATTATAAATTCTCCTCTTAACTTACTTATTTCTAAGTTTTTTATAATTTCTTTAGAAATTCCTCTATATATGTTTTCGTGAATTTTAGTTAATTCTTTTATTACAACAATTTTTTTGTTAGGAGTTAAGTTGTTAATAATTTCTAAAGTTTTTAATATTCTGTGAGGCGACTCATATATAATTACACTTCTTGTTTCATTAAGTAAATATTCTAATCTCTTTAATTTACCTTTTTTTTTAGGTAGAAATCCTTCGAAAACAAATTTTTCACATGGAAATCCAGATTGAATTAGAGCGGGAATTAAAGCAGTGGGGCCAGGAAGACATTTAACATCAATTTCAAGCTCAACACATTTTCTAATAATCAAAAATCCGGGATCAGAAATCCCAGGAGTTCCGGAATCAGTAATTAAACAACAATCACTAACGGATTTAATTTTAGATATGATATAATCTAGTTTAGAAGACTCATTAAACGTATTATTTATGATGTAAGGAGCGGATATATTATACTCTTTAAATAAAATTTTACTTTTATTGTAATTTTCTACAATAATGAGTTCGGTGTTTTTTAATTTCTCTATACATCTCAATGTAATGTCCTTTAAGTTTCCTATTGGAGTTGGGATGATATATAGCATGAAATAAATCAGTTGATAATAATCGAATTTAATTAATTATTTTTTTTTAAATAATTAAAATAGTTGTTTTCTTATTAAATTGTATTGTCAACATAATTTAAATAATATTATTTAATGTTAGGTAAAATTGAAATTATTACAGGTTGCATGTTTTCTGGTAAGTCGACAGAACTATTAAACAGATTAAATAACTGCTCGGAAGATTATTTATTGTTAAAGCCAAAAATTGACACAAGATATGGTCTCTCTGATGTGTCAACTCACTCTGGGATAAAAAAATCAGCTAAAGTAGTGAGTTCTATTTCAGATGCTTTTGATAATATTAGTAATATTAATGTGATTGGTATTGATGAAGCGCAGTTTTTTTCATCATCAATAATTAATGATTCTTTAAAATTAAAAAGTTTAGGTAAAAGAATAATTATTGCTGGATTAAATAAAGATTATTTAAATAAAGAATTTAAATCAGTCTCCGGCTTGATTAAAATAGCAGATAAATTGACAAAATTATATGCAGTTTGCAACAGATGTTCTGCTCCAGCATCTAGATCTTACAGAATAGTTAAGGAAAAATCAACAATTTTATTAGGACATAAAGACGCTTACGAACCTTTATGTAAAAAATGTTATGAAAATGCTAGATAAATATTTTTCAACCAGACTAGAATTAAGTAAAAAAAATTTAAAAAATAATATTGATTTTTTAAAGAAAAATATCGGAAATAACAAAGAAATAATTGCTGTATTAAAGGCAAACGCTTATGGTTTTGGTGATATTATTTTATCAAAAGAAATTATTAAACATGGAATAACTAAAATTGCTGTTGCTGATTTTGAGGAAGGGTTACGTTTAAGAAAAAATAAAATAAATGTTCCTATAATGATCATGTATCCAGCGTTAAGAAATTTGAAGCCAATTATAGATAATAAACTTGAGCCTTCTATATATAGTTTAGAGATGCTGAATAAGTTAATTTTTCACGCAAAAAAGCGTAAAAAACAAGTAACATTTCATTTAAAAATTGATACTGGAATGAATCGTTATGGTTTTTTAGAAGAAAACATTAAAGAAGTTATTTGTAAAATCAAAAAACAAAAAAATTTAAAAATAAAATCAGTATTTTCTCACTTATCTTCATCTAAGTTGAAAAATCATAAGAGGTTTACTCTTAATCAAATTCAAAAGTTCAATTATCAAAAAAGTATGATTCAAAAAGAATTTTCATATAAAATAAAATCACATATTTCAAATTCTTACGGCGCAATAAATTATATGGATTCAAATTCAGAAATGATAAGAGTGGGATTTGGTTTATATTACGGATTTAATAACAAGCATACATATTGTATAGGACAATTAAAATCCTCCATTTCTCAAATTAAAGTAATTAACAAAGGAGATTCAGTAGGTTACAATAGAAGATTTATTTCTAAAAAAATCATGAAAATTGGTATTATTCCTATTGGTTATGCTGATGGTTTAAGACGGGATTGGGTTGATAAAAAATTATATTTCTCTTTAAATAATATTAAACTTCCAGTTTTAGGAGAAATATCAATGGATAGTTGCGTTATTGATCTTTCAAAAATAAAAGAAGTGAAAGAGGGAGATAGTGTTACACTTTTTGGTGAGTCAAGATGTATTTTTAAGTTATCAAAAAGTTTGAAAACTATACCTTATGAGATTACATCGGGATTATCAAAAAGAATTAGGAGGATTTTAGTTTAGCCCCTCCAGTATAAAAAAGAAATATGAATAAACTCAAAAAACAAGCTGTATTATATATTATTAAATAGTCGTTTATCATCATACACAATAAAAATAGAATAGGAAAAATGAATTTAAGTATATTTTTTTTTCCTTCGTCAGTATAATTTTTAAATAATGAATAAAAAATATTAATAAATAATAACATACCAATTATACCAAATTCAGTAATTATATATATATAGCTATTGTGAGGATATTTGATTTTTTGTTCGTTTGTAATTTTTTTTACTCCACCCGCTCCTTCGCCAAACCATTTTTTATTTAAGAGTGGCGCTTTATAATTTTTCCATATAAGAAATCTTTTTTCTAAACTACTTTTTTCATTTTTTTTAATTATCTCATTCTTCCATTTAATATCTTTATTTATCATTTTTTCCCAATATTTAACGCCATGTCCCAAGGAATCAGACATATATATTGCATCTTTTTTTATTTTTTCATCGTTTGACGTAGTTTGAGACATATAAAATGTAGTTTTAATACGGTCAACAAAGGGATTAGATATAGAAATTAAAATAATTAAAGTAACAATTGAAATTGAAAGAATCAATTTTATTTTTTTAGGGTTTTTAATTATTATATAAATTGGAAAAAGAGTAATAAAAATAAATAAACCAGTTCTTCCGTAACCATTTAATAGAAAAAGAATCTGTATTAAAATTAAAATAAATACTATGATACTTAATCTAGTAATCTTTTTTTGATTAAATAAACAATCTATTAAAAGAAAAATTGAAAATGCTATAAAAACAGAAAGATTAGAGTGGTCAATAAAACCTCTTAAAAACAAAATATTTTCGTAATGATCTGTTTTGAGAAAATATAAATTATTAATAATTCTAAGTTTATATAGAAAAGAAATAATTATTGAATACAATATATTAAAAAGTACACCACCTATAAAGAAATATTTTGCTACTTCTTTATCCTTTTTTTTAAAATTTAATACATCTAGTAAGGGAACAAGAAGAAGAATAGAGTATTTAATTATTGTATCTTGAAAAAAGTTATTTTCTTTCCAAAAATAACTTAAAAGAATATACAAGAAAAAAATTGATATAGACTGATTAACTTTATTATTTATTACTCTGTTAAGATTTTTGTTTAAATCTTTTGAATTAATTAAAGAAATAAAAAAAAATATTATAATAATAGATGAGATGCTATTAGAAATACTTAAAAAAAATGCAAATAAAAATAAAGCTAAATTGCGAGTAGAAATACTTTTTAAAGTTTTCGAAAAATTAAATTTATAAGTACTTATCAAAATGAATTAGTATAATATTTAATATCCTAGAATTTTTTTATAACTCTTTTTATTTTCTAATGTATTTATAGCAGATTTAATTTCATCATCATACTTCATTAATGCCTCAATTCTTCCTTCGTTATAATAATATCTCACAGCAATGTCGGATAAGATAAGTTGACTTATTTCTTTTTTATATTTTTCTATGTCAGTTGTTTTTAATTTTTGAATTTCATCTTTCAAAAGTTGAATTAATCCACTATTATTGATTGAGTCTTTATAACCCTCAAAGCTTAAGACATCAATCAAGTCCTCTATTTTTTCTTCAGAGTTCGTAACAAAGTCAAAACTTTTTTCATAAATAAATTCTTTAAATTTTGTATATATTTCTTCAGAAACATCAAGTGATTTTGGTTGCTCAACTTCTTTTGTAATTGCGGCATAAAAGTTTCCAAATTCAAAAATAAGTTGTTTTTGCAACAAGCTATAAATTATTTTAGGAATACTATCCCGCTCAACTTCTATGTCAGGATCAATTCCCCCTCCGTCATAAACAGAACGATTATTCTTTGTTTTATATTCAGTTCTTAATGAGTCTGGAACAATTTTATTTGAATCAGAATAA
>Ga0160422_10000638_pt1 | contig 21300 bp, 15 predicted proteins | sample Fk160mmetaG_FD_108192 | JGI IMG/M metagenome (GOLD analysis project Ga0160422, IMG submission 108192) | Marine microbial communities from the Central Pacific Ocean - Fk160115 60m metaG | ecosystem: Environmental > Aquatic > Marine > Oceanic > Photic zone | place: The Central Pacific Ocean...
CGTTTGAGGTGCTACTGCTACTTGGTGATTTGACCAATCCGCTTGGCGTATTGAGCCGTAAAGTAGTGTATCTTCTGCAATTCCCGACTGAAAATTGAGTGTCCTATAATCTGGAACAGAGGCGGTTGTGTTGGCAGTAGCTGCTCCAAGTAGGCCACCGGTTGTTGCCAATGAAAACGAGGCCTCCTCTTCATACACCAATTCAACACGAAGCGCTATTTCGGGTCTTTCGTAAGCCACACCTGCCACTAGTCCAGTGTCGGATCCTCCCTCTACTGCTGCAGCAGTGGTTGCGCCTGCAAGTTTAAAAATATCAGCAGTTGCGTCTGCGACAGTGCTTATTTTAACACCACCTATCGCACTAAAATCATCAAAAGCATAGCGACCCAGCAAGGTCAGAGCGTTAATAGATAAATCTGTTTTGGGGCCAACTGCGCTGAAACCTGGTATTGGAGACCCAGCACCTTGATAGTTGTGGGATGCCCCTGCCTGATTATATCTTGCTAAACCAACGGATAAATTTTCACCTGAATCAAATTTTGTTGCAAAATGAACTGAAGATACATCATCCAACATAGATCTACTTGGTGCGAACATGTTATCTGTGATTTCAAAATTTCTGTTTATGTAGGTAACCTCTAAGTAATTTCCATCCTCATATAAAAATGAAGTGGGTAACTCACTTCTTTCCAAGCCACCGGATATAGCTAATGTTGGCGCCAAAAATGAACCCACCAAAAGATATTTAAATTTTTTCATAACATTCTCCCATCTTAACGACAGTGTGGCGGTATCCCAATGTTAGGTCAAGCGCATTTATTTTTGAGTTTTCAATCTGGAAGCAAACAGTCAAATGAATGGTACGGAATTTTTGCTGTTAGTAGCATTTATTCTCCAGATCCCTCAGAAATAAATTATTTTCTAAGCGTTCTAGAAAGGTCACGCTGTATTTAGTAGTAGTTACAGTTTAGCCAACTCATCTAGTGGAATTTCTTGGGACAGCTTGTTTGCGATTACTTCACTTGCGCTTTGAACCACTACTTGCTGAATTGAAGTAGGGCTGTTGTCAAAATTTTGCAAGAAAGCTAATAAATCATTATCGAATACTTCAGAATCAATTTTCTGCTCTATATTTATTGGGATAGATTTCTTAGATGCCCCAAAGTTTATAAGTGTTTCTTCTGCGGAGGTTATGTCGTTACTCAGTGACCTAAGAATATTGCCTTTGTTGTCTTTAATCACGGCTATTTGTTCAGTCAATATACCTGCATCATCAAAGTTAGATTGTATGTCCACTTCAGGTTCATACATTGCTCCGGTTTGTTCTCGAGCCTTTGTGAGAATATCGTTGGAGCTCATTATTGATGGCCAATCACGAGTGTCTTTATTTTCGCCGACAACGCCATAAAGCATTTCTGAGGTCGTATGGCTAATTTTTTGCCAATTACTTTTAGATTCAGAATATAAATCTTCTACATTTTTCCCAGATATTGCCTGCATTAACTCACGCATATTTGGCTTTCGGGGGTTTTCTGGGTCATATCCATATTCTGGGTCTACCCAGCTTGGCGTTCCATCTTCAATTTCTTGTACAAATGAGGATTTATTTTTCGCAGCTATATCAGCTGATGTTAAGTTAGTTTCTAAGTTTGATTTTAGTAATTTTGTAAATTTGTGATCGTTACGTGAAAAGTCATCTGATAATTCTGGCTTCAGACCATTTAACTTTGAGATTAAACTATTATTTTTGTTAATGATTTGCATTTTTAACTATCCTTTGTTGTATACTCATAGCAAAGATCATGCCAGAAATTCATTCGCGGAATGCAGTATCTCTAGTTTTGGAAATAGGTTGCCAAATGTAATCCAAAATCGTTCTTTTTCCCGATAATACATCGATGGAAGCAACCATACCTGGCAGAATTATGACCTCATCGCCATTGTCTTCGTACAAAGTGCCGCTCATCGAAACATCTACTAAATAGTTGAGCTCTCCCGTTTGTTGATTTGAAATTGCATCTGCAGAAATACTCATTACCTTTCCATCTATTCGGCCAAATTTGGATGGATCATAGGCTGTAAGGGATATTTTTACGTCCTGCCCGACCACAATATCTGCAATATCTTTGGGATCAATAGATGTTTCCACTATGAGGTCGGATCCAGTTGGTACAATTTCTAATAGCACTTCACCTGTGTTAATATATGCATCTGCAGTGGTGTAGTTAATTTGATTTATTACACCATCTACAGGTGATTTAACCGACGTTCGCTCAACGCGACTTTCAAGAGCTGGAATTCTTGCATTTAGTTCTTCCATTTCTCCTTGAATGGCCGAGAGCTCAGTTAACGAGCTAGTTTTATATGCTTGCTGTTCAGCTTTAAGCTGCTCATCAATTTCATCCAAGCCCGACATCAACCTCTTCTGTCCGCTATCTGCAGCGTTAGCACTTCCTATCGTAGCTTCTTCTTCTCGTTGTAAAGCTATAAGTCTAGTTTCAGGCGCCAAACCGCTTTTGACTAACGGTTCAAGAGTACGGATCTCTCGCCTGATGAGAGATAGTCCATTTGACGCAGCGGTAAACTTGATTTTTAGTTCTTGAATTTCATTTAATTTTTGAACTCGACGCTGCTCTAATATCGCCGATTTAGTGTTAAGATCATCCAGTCTCGCTCTAAATAAAGCAAGCTCAGTTGATACCGCGTTGGGTGCACCCTCAAGAATTAATTGTGGAAAATTAGGTGTAATACTATCTACCTCTGCTCTAAGGCGGATGGATTTTACTGATAATGCGAAATATCTTTTTTGTGCTTGGTCCAGCTGTGTTTTTGCATCTATTGGGTCAATGTCAAATAGCAAGTCTCCTTCTTTAACATAATCGCCCTCACTTACATAGCGCTTTCGTATAACTCCTGGTTCAGAAGATTGGACAAACTGATTTTGTGCTTCTGAAACGGTCTTTCCATCCCCTCTAACAACACTGTCTATTTCGGTGACTGCTGCCCAAACAAAAACGACAGATACCAAAGCAATGATAGTAAGTAGTAAAATTGATGAAGAATGCTGTTGTCTCCCAGCTAATTCTCTAGCAAGTTTTTTAAATTCTTTATCGCTCATTTATTAACAACCTTTTTAATCCCTAGTTGTTCTGGGGTTTGGTCGGTTATTATATTTCCATTTTCCATTACAAAAACTCTGTCCACCATGGCTAAGATTGGATTTCTGTGCGTAACTATTAGCATGGTTTTGTCTTCACAAAATTTGCGAAGTGACCCAATCACTTTTTGCTCAGTGCCTTGATCCATTGAACTTGTTGGTTCATCCAAGAGCAATATCTCAGGTTTGTGTAACAGGCTTCTAGCCAGATTTATAGTTTGTTTTTGCCCACCAGAGAGACCAATACCTCGTTCCCGTATTTCTAGCTCATATCCCTTGGGGTTCGACCCTACGAACTCGTCAACTCCTGCAACTTTACAAATTTCAAGCACGTGCTCATCGTCATACTCATTGAAACCCATCTGAATATTTTCTCTTATTGTGCCCGAAAAAAGCCAGCTGTCTTGTAGCATAACCCCAATATTTTTTCTGACATCAGCAGGGTCAATTTGTCTTACATCTATTCCATCAATTAAAATTGCACCAGAAGTCGGCTCAATCATTCCGGCAACAAGCTTTGTCATGGTTGATTTTCCTGATCCCATTTTGCCCACTAATGCTACTTTTTGGCCAGCTGGAATTTTGAATGAAACATTATTTACAACGGGTTGTTTGGTGCCATCAAATTTGAAACTTACATTTTTGAATTCAATTTCACCAACAAGCGAAGATCTACTTATTGGTGAGAGATTTGAAGCACTATTGAAGCTTTTTCCAATCAGCTTCGCCAAGCTTCGATATGCAGTCAGTGCTCCATTCAATTTAGATAATGTGTTTGCCAGCGCTGAGAGAGGCCCCATCGTCCGCCCTCCAAGTATTACGGCTCCAATTAGAGCACCCTGTGTAATCTGGCCTTCTACAATTAAATATACTCCAAAAAAGATGGCTGCCACTTGAGCGTACTGCTGTACTGAAGCAGCAAAGTTAACAATGAACATACTAAGAGCACGAATCTTATTGCTACCATCAGCTTGATTGTCCAAAGCATCTTCATATCGCTTACGCATTAGCTTACCTGAGCCTGTGGCATTAACAGTCTCTAGGCCATTAAGAGTTTCCACTAGAACGGCTTGTTTGTTCATGCCACTTTCAACAGAACCCTTCGTTACTCTGGCAAGAAATGGTTGAACGCCCAAGCCGACTATTATCACGAGCGGAACGGCTGTGAGGAAAACATAAGACACCGGGCCAGCTATTAGCGAAATCACATAGATAAAGAAAAATACGAATGGTAGGTCGATTAATATTACTAAAGTAGAGGAATTGAAAAATTCTCTTAAACTTTCAAACTCACGAATTGTACCAGCCATAGCACCAGTTTTTTGCCGCTGCTCGGTTGGAGTTAGTCTAAGTATGCGCTCGAACAGTCTTCTTGAAATTTCGAGATCAGCTCTTTTTGATGCTGTGTCAATGAAACTGGCTCTTAAGCTTTTTATCAAAAAATCGAATCCCAATGCAATTACCACGCCGATGCTCAAAGCGATCAATGACTCAAATGCCCCGTTTGGAATAACTCTGTCATATACTGTCATGGTAAAAAGGGCTGTGGTTAAAGACAAAAAGTTTGATACCATAGCTGCTATCATTACCTGAAAGTAAATCCATTTGCTTTTACGGAATGCACTAAAAAACCAGTGGCCAGCCCGTTCATCTTTTTCGCGCTTATTTAGTTCTTTGGCGATGATCGCGTACTGAGAAAAATCAGACTTATAGTCAGCTGTGAGTATCTCTGATTTCTTTTGGGTTATAGGATTTGTAAGAGATATCTTGTCTTCAACCGGGGCAGTCAATACAACAAACGCTTCACCACTTTTTTTAAATACTATAAGTGGAAAGAATTCATCTGAAAGATTTGAAATCGCTAAACGACCAAAACTCGCTTTAAAGCCTAAATTAGATAGTGAGCTTACAGCCTCTTTTGGACCAACGTATTGGTGCGAGATATCCACGGCCTCTCTGACAGCAGCGCCACTTTTTCTAATGCCATAGTGTCTTAAAATAAAAACTGTTGCTGCTATTGTAGACTTTTCAAGTTCGATTTTACTGTCAGCAGGCGTATCGTCGATGGTCGGCGATTTTATATCTGTCGGGGATGCCTCAATTTTGACCGGTTCTATCTTTGCAAGTGCCATTTTTTCTTTCTTTGTGCCAGCGTTTTTAGCATCTTGTGCTTCGACCATATCTATTATCCTTCAGCCACAATAGCAGCTATATAGGCATAAGCATCTTTGATAACAAGCTTTGGATGGTAACTCTTGCATTTTGTGATGCTTTTGTTTTAACGACTATCTTAGTTACTTGTTTTAGGAATATAATGGTCCCCTTTCCAAATATTAGCCCAGAGATATTCTCAATTGAATTATTTGGCATAAATCTAGCTTTGCGATGGTATGCTGTGTCATATATACTCGGGTTCATCTGTGCTCTGAGATTGATGAAATTTTTTGTTGTAAGAGAATATTTGTGGGCATCGGAAAAACCTCCACTTTCGAAGGATGAGGCAGAGTCCTTTATTACCTATCTCATACTAGGCGTGATTATAGGAGGCCGCTTAGGATACGTTTTGTTTTACAATCTTGAATATTATTCCCTAAATCCAATCGCAATTTTTCGGATTTGGGACGGTGGTATGGCTTTCCACGGAGGATTTATTGGCGTTATTGCCGCCGTAATCTTATTTTGCTGGGCAAACAAATTATTACTGTGGCCAACTGCAGATCTAATCGCAATTTCGACGCCCCCAGGCTTATTATTTGGTAGATTGGCTAATTTCATTAATGCAGAGCTTTGGGGTCGACCTACTGAGGCTTACTGGGGTGTAATTTTCCCAGGAGATTTGGCGCAGCAATGTCAAGGAGCAATCGAACCATGCGCTCGGCACCCATCTCAGCTTTATGAGGCAGGGTTAGAAGGCATACTACTTTTCATTGTTTTGATATATATTTCTTTCAAAGGAGGTTTTAAAAAACCTGGCCTTTTGACAGGTATCTTTTTCTTCGGTTATGGTGCATCACGATTTTTAGTAGAATACTTCAGAGTACCTGATCCCCAATTCTTCTCTGACGGTAACCCATACGGATTTGCAATTAAACTTGGTGATTATGGTATCACGATGGGTCAAGCCCTCTCGATACCTATGATTATAGTTGGTTTATTTCTAAGTTTTAGAAGTTTATTAAGCGAAGAAAATCTGCGAACATGATCATTCTCAGGATTTTTCTGTATTTAATCTGCATTATTTCCATAGGGTGGAGTGTTTTAGTTTTTGGTGGGCCGCCAATTATAAAAAGCTTAATATCCGCATACTCAGGTGGCGCGTTGAAAGCATCGGGCATACGTGTATCGCCGACCCTTGGTATCAGTATCAGCCGGCTTGACTTTGTTTTTCAAAACGAAATATTAGAATCTCCAATTGAAGGTTTTTCCCGCGCTACAGAAATATCGTGGTCAGTGTTTGGTGAAGAGCCGGCGGTAGAACTAAATCTGGGTCCGTCCGTTCTAAAAAGCTATGCAACTGCAGACAGTTTAAAAATTTACACACCTACTTTTCGGGAAATGAATTGGCAAAATATCGTTTTTTCATCCCATATGATTAACTTAGCTGTAAGCTCTTATGCCCAGACAGAATCGCTTATTCTAAGTGGAAGTTTAAATTTAAAATCAAAAAAGGTATCAAATGTTCAAGTTGAGGCAAGCAGTGTTAGTGCTGCTGTAAATGGCTCAAGGTATTCGGCCAGCTCGGTGGGAAGTAATTATAAAGAGCTGGAAATTGGTGCTTATTTGCCCAAACAGCTAACTTCTAGCACGTTTGCGATAGAAGATATCATGATTTCTGAATTCAATCTAAGTGCTCCTGAAGCTATCATGAAAATAATGCTGACGGAGGAAGCGAGAAATTTTAAAATTAATTTAAGTAATGTTAAATTTTCAGAGTTTGGTGGCTACGCAGAGAATTTAAAAGTTGATGGGCGCTTCAATCAAGTTAATGCTTTGGAAGAATTGCACTTGGCCTTTGAAAACAGTATCCCTATTAAAAAATCGCCTAAGTTTCCAGAAATTTCAGCAAGAGTAAAAAAAACGGGTGACAAACAGTATGAGCTTCAAATTAAAGGAAACGTAGAGGAATTTGAACTGCATGGCTCGGATAACTATATCGGACTATTGCCTGATGGCCATTTTGTAATCGATTTAGAGATAGACAGGGCAATCTCAAGAGTAACTTCAAGATCAAAAATAAATTTCAATGCTTCGAGTGCAGCCGAAATAATTGGTAATTTAGAAATGGGGTTTCAATCAGAATTTTTTAAGAACTCAAGTTGTTCGGTTTTGGACTGTAAGTTATCTGACCTCGCTTTCGATTACACAATAAGTTTTGACGAGGAATGGGTCAGGGGAAGGGCAGAGTGTCCTGAAAGCTTTTGTGGCCTATCCGACATTGTTTATGTTGTAAGAACCTCTAACACGATTAATGTTTTTACGATCTTAAACCAGGCACAAATTATAAACCCGTTATCTTCTTTGTACTTGCTTAGTGTTATAAGCACTGGTCAAAAAATAAATGGCGGTCATGAGTTAAAATTTCAATTTTAGGTTGAGTGCTCTTTACAGATATTTTAGAGTGCAACTTGCGGCAAAATCTGGGGAGCATTAGATGGTCAATAAAAATTACTGTAGGGTTTCGTTCTTTTTTTTGGCGTCGTTAATGCTAATAGCTTGTCAACCTCAAGATTTTAGGAAAGTAAGGCCAGATTTTAGTCAAATAAAGGTCCCTACTTCAATTTTGAATGTAGGGAAAAAAGCTTTAAGCTTAACAGCTGATGAGACTGAAGTTTCTTCAATGAACGCCCCAATGCCGTTAGAGGACATTTTGGGAGAGTCACTTGCAACCAAAAATCAGGGCACTGATTTCGTTTCAGTTCTAAAGTATGCGCTGAATACAGATCCAGAGATAGTTTCTAAACGGCATGAAATTGAAGCCAAGGTAGCTTATGTGGGTGCTTTAGAAGCACGAAAAGATTTTCAGGTTGGGACGACAGTATATGGAGGCATAGAGGATGTCACTGATAATACCAAGGGTGTAGCTTTTTCTGTAAACGCTTCACGGCTGGTTTCTGACGGTGGCAAATTAGATTTAGAAATCTCGTCCTCTTTATTTGAAGTTGAAGCCGCTAAACTTGAATTGGCTGCTACTATTAACAGGCGTGCTTATGAATTAGTTCGAACATGGCTTGACCTCGAAAAGTATTTATCTCTGCAAGCCCAAATCAACAAGCGTTTATCAGTGTTGGATCCGCTTATAGTTCAGTTGGAAAAAGTTGCAGAAGCTGGAATTGGTGATGTAGGTAAAGTGACGGCCGCTCAAAGGACTGTTTCTGCAATTAGAGTAGAGAAGACGAGCGTTGCAGAAGGCCTTGCCCAAGCGCAGTTGGAGTTTTCAAATACTTTTGGGTCAATCAGCAATGGGATAGCGTTTGATTATGATTTTATTACAAGTGTGATGCCCGCTAAGTTTGATGACAGTCTTGTACAAAATTCTCCAGCTTTGAGGTCTCAATATGCCGGTTATCAATCAAGTTTAGCAATGGTCGAAGCTCTCAAAGCAAAAGATAAATTTGACGTAGGTTTTGAGGCAAAGGCAATGCGGCCATTTGCTGGCAGTGAGTATGATTCTGATGAAAGCATTGGTTTTGTTGGTAGAAAGACATTGTTCAATGGGGGGTCTCTGGATTCTGAGATAAAGGAAGCAGAGGCCCGTGCGGAAGCAAGGCTCGCCAAAATTAAAGCAACTTATCGCAGTGGTGCTAGGTCCGTTGAGGCGGCACTTCAAAAAATAGAATCGATGGATAAGGCGATTTTTGTAGCTAGGGAAAATGCAAAATTGACATCAGATGAGATTGCTCACTTAAGGCAGCAACTTATTATTGGTGGTTCGACGCTAGACAGCGTCTTGTCAGCTGAAGCTCGTTTGTATGAAGCAGAATCGAAAGAGATTAAGTTTCAAACGGAAAAATATAAATCACAGGCAATTATTGTGAGTTCTTACGGGTTGCTCAGCAGTGCTCTTGGTTTTTAAAATAATACAGTGTCTAATACATTATTAAATAATTCTTTTTGTGAAAGAGTATTTTCTGCGCTCGTCTGTAAGAATCTTTACTTTGAGCGCAGAATGCGTGAAGGGGCTTGATTTCGGAATTTTTTAGGTTTACACGCGAGTCAATAGAAGCAAGTAAGGCCAGATGATGCAGGTTTGCAACACATTTAAGTTGATAAGTGTTTGACAAACGGACTGTGAATTTTTACCTTGCTATTTGAGATGATCTTAGTCTTTTCTAAGATTGCGTATAATCAGGGCACGTCAAGTGCCTTCAATATTTGTATGGAGCAAAAAACATGAATATGATTTCGACAGGTGCATTTCAAACTGAAATGGACGCTTCCAGCAGGCAGCTTACATTAGCGGAAAAGTTCGCAGCTGTTTGGGAAAAGAAAAATGCGAAAGCAGCACGAGCAGGTGGCGTTTCTCTCATGGCCCTGTCGTTAGCAGCTTGTGGTTCGTCAGATGATACAGCCACAACTACCGATACATCTACGTCGGATGACACAACAACAGTTTCTACACCGACTGTAGACGACGCTCAGAATTTAGTTCTGACAAATTCTAACAATCAAACCACTGGTGGGGCAGACAATTTAACCGGTGGAAGCGGTGATGACAAATTTCTTGCCAGAGCAGACGCGGCTCTCGACAATGGTGACGTGCTTGACGGTGGGGCAGGTACAGACAGCTTAATTGCTCGTTTTTCTGTCTCTGCAAACAAAACAATCAATACTTCAATCAAGAACATCGAAATCGTTCATATAGACTTTGATGACGGTGACACTGCTGCTGGTGAAACTTTGACCGTAAATACTAGTGGTTACACTGGTCTTACACACGTTGGTACGCAAGACGCAGATTCTACTACAGGTCAGGAAGATACGGTTAATTTCACCAACGTAGCTGCCGACGTGCAAATTGATGTCTTGGGTGGCGATCTACACAGCAAATTGGACGTTGATTACAAAACAACCACTGCCACTGATGATTCAAGTACAGTTAATATGACGGCGGGTCTCTTAGATACTCTGACCGTTGCTGGCATTGAGACTATAAATTTTAACGCAGTCTCTGGGACAAATAAAATCGAAACAGTTACTACAACTGCTGCAACAAAGATAACGGTAACTGGAGCCGGCGACCTTACACTTACCAACGTAGATGATGCTACGAAAACAATTGATGCCTCAGCAGCGACTGGTAAAGTCTCTATTGATGGAGTGGGTGCTGTCACTTCTGTAATTACTGGTGGTTCTGGTAATGATACGATAGCGATGGGGACAACACTTACCGCACTGGATACCATTGATGGTGGTGCTGGTACTGACACTGTAGTTGTTGGCCAAAGCCACACTGCAGCTCTTGCAAAGGTTACAAATGTTGAGGCCGTAGAAATTAAAGTGGCAGATGTTGGTGATGGTAATACCGCTACGATCAGTGGTACAGCGATGGCTTCTGCAACTAAATTTGTACTTAACAGTAACACTGGTACAGACGATGACGACGCCACGATAGCAGTCACTAACATCGACAACGGTGATGTGATTAGCGTCAAGTCAGGTGGTGCGGACAGCACAAGCGCGGCCGATGGTGTTGCGGTAACTCTGACTCAAGCAACAGATAGCACTAGTGATGCATATACATTTTCGCTAGAAGGTATTGGCGCTGTGACGGCAGATGCAACAAATAATACAGGTCTTGCCGTGGTAACGATTAACTCTGTTGAGACGCTTACACTGGATGCTAATAAAAATGCAACCGGTGCAGTAAAAGCTAATGGTATTGAGTCTCTTGTGGTACAAGCTGCAACGACCTTGGATATTAATGGCGCCGGCGACTTGGACATCGACGCAATTACTAACACAACCAAATTAACATCGCTTGACGCTACTGGCCTTTCTGGAAAGCTAACTATTGATGGATTAGACGCATCAAAAATCGCAATCAAAGCTGGATCTGCGGATACGGTTCTTTCAATGGCTGGCTTGAATAGTAGTGACTCAATAGTTGGTGGGGCTGGTACCAAAGATTATGTAACAGCTACAGCAGTAACGGGGCTGACAGCAACAACCGGTAAACTTAACATTCAGGACATCGAGACTGTTGAATTAAATGCTACTGGTGCAAACACAATCGATGCGTCATTAATGACGGGTGTATCAACACTTGCAATTTCTGGTGCAACCCCTGGTACGCAAACAGTCACTAATATACCGGCTTCTGGAATGAAGATATCAGCCGGTGACGTTGCTGCAGAATTTGACAACGCCGACACACTTTCTTTAGCACTTGCTGACGAAACTGGTGCATCCGACAGCGTCACAGTTTTGATAGACAATACAAGCGGAACTGCAACAGACGTGGCTCTAAGTTCCGCTGCAACGTTGGAAAATGTAACTGTTTCTGTCGTGGACCCAGATACTGGTAATAATGCCGCTGTAACAATGACGGCAGCTAAAGCATCTACGGTTACTGTTGATGGTGGATTTACAGGTGCTGTTCTGGCCCTTGGAACCTTGGCTAACCAAACCACGACTGTAGATTTGTCGGCTTATAAAGGTGAAGTTACGTTCACAGCGGGAACAACAGATACTGGAATGACAGTAACAGCAAGTTCTTCTGCTGCAGCTGATGCATTTACTCTGTCCGCTAAGAACGACACAGCAACTGTGGCGGCAACTGGCGCTGTCGATGTAGATATAGATGGTGCTGGCGGAACGGATACTTTAAATCTGACCACTACAACTGGTTTCATCGACACGAGTGAGATTGATAACTTTGAAAATATTAATTTCACAGTCACTGCTGGTACCGATGTTACTCTTGGCGGCAACGCAAACGATACCGATGGTATGGATGACGCTTCTGCGGTAACAATCGCTGGTGGAAACGAGCTTTCAACGTTTACTGTTTCTGCAACAGACGCATTAGCTGGTACAACGTTGTTAAAAATTGACGCTGGCACGTTTGAAGGAAATATTGCTCTGAACTATGCTGCAGATAAGTTTCTTGAAACGATGGTGGTCACCGGTGGTAAGTTAACGACCGACAGTGTTACCGCGTTGCTCGACACAACAGCAGCAGATCTTGCATATCAAATCCACGCTGTTGAAAACTTAGTGTTATCACTTGACTCTGGAGATGATGGTTCAGAGACCTACACAACTGACCTGCAAAAACAAACTGGTTTGAAAAACCTAAAAGTGGAAAGTGCTGCAACAGGTACTACCTACAATGTCGACAATTATGTAGACACTGTAACTCTTCAAGCGGGTACTGTAGCTGGAACACATTTGGACTCTTCAACAATTGTAACCGTCAACAGTGCGACAACTTCTGGAACATCAGATACTGTCAACCTGAAGTTACTCGATACTGAAGATACTGGAACATTAGACTTCAACGCGGCTGGTATAGAAATTCTGAATATTTCTTTAACGACCGATGCTGAAAGCCATGGTATTGATCTCGCAGGAGTGACAGCAACCTCTGGTTCAACAGTCACTGTTAACGTGACTGGTGGTGTATCTGGCGACGGTCTAACAGTTGCAAATGCTCATAGCACAGTAGATGTGATTGATGCTTCAGCATTAAAGGGTACGTTGACAATTTCCGGTCGTGATGCCTCTGCCATGACAATTAAAGGTGGTAAGGCCGCGGATAGCATAAGAATGGAGCATGGAAATGACATTCTTGATGGTGGGGCCGGTACCGGAATTGATGATACTCTTGTCATATCCGAAGAAGGCGTCGTCGGAGGTTTTGTTATCGATCTGTCTTCTGCAACGGACCAAGTTACGACTTTCGCCGGAGCTACTAACTCTGCGGCGCAAACGGGCTTCGAAGATGTAGATTTGTCAAACGTTACTGGTTCATATGGTGCGATTGTAACTGCGTCAGCCGCGGGTTCAACAATAACCGGTACAAAGAACGTTGATGAGTTCACCTTGGGTGCAAAAGCGGACGTCGTTAACGCAACAAACGCAACCTCATCCGCGACGGCCGTTGCAACTGATGTAGTGAAGAGTTTTACCTTCGGTGCAGGCGGTGATAATATCACGCTGTCCCTCGCTGATATCAAAGAGCTAACAGCCGTAACGGATCTTGTAACTGGTACTCCTACTACTTCAATTAGTGCGGGCGCTGCTGGCGAGATCGAAGATGTCGCTAAGGGTACTCCTGAGACTTTAGACGCTAATGATGATGTTGTGGTGCTTACGGGTGGTACGTATACAAACCTCGCCGCTGCATTAGATGATATGGAAGCGGGTGGTACGTCTGATATCACATTGGGTGCCGCTCCAACCGCAAAAGACGCGTTTATATTCATCTATTCAGATGGAACGGATGCATTCGTTTCTGTTGCTGCTACGGGTGCGACAAACGCAGCTATTGGTACTGGGGACTTATCCGGTTTTGACCTAGTCAAGTTGGAAGGTATCACTAGCATTGCTGCTGGCGACGTTCATGTGGATAACATCACGTTTGTTGCCTAATAAAAATTAGTCGATAAGCGTTATACTATTTTTAATGTAAGGGCTGCGAATACCAAGTCGTGGCCCTTTTTCAATTTTTGAATCAATCTAAATTAAATGATATGATTGGCTCCCTATGGCTGTTAGGCGCGTGTGATTATAGCGTTGCCGCTTTTCATGGACATGAAAACAAAGCTTGGTGTCAAATCAAGAATTTTTAAGGGCCGCTTTTGAATGAAAAGTATAAAAACGCATACTGAAAAGCAGGCATGAATAAGTATAGGTAATAGTGTGCGGGATTAATAAATTTGGAAGAAATTTTAGATTAGTATATCTATAACCAAACCTCAATGTGATTTAAAATGAGGCCGGTAAGAAACACGTGAAAAAGAGTTGCCTTTTGCAAGTCAATTAATTGGACCCTAGACGTACATTCGACCGACCTGACAGATCTTAAAGGGAAGCCGTTTACTTTGCACATAAGCAAATACTTTTAATGGTCATTCGGAGCAAATTAATTATAAATTAGCGAAATACCAGAAAATTAGGATTCATGCGGCCTGAACTGCGGGAGCGATAACCCGTGGACTTAAGCCAATAAAAAACAAAGCTAACGAACTCTAAAAATCGGGACCTTGGGAAAATAGCAAAAATTGCAACCATTCCAAACACGTTCTACTGCGTACATATCGAAAAAAGCGACCTATTTTGGTTTGCCGTTTTACGACGTTTGAACCCTACTATTGCGGTTTCGAACGACCGAACCCTCCGGGCAACTCAAAGCGACTACCCAGGACTTACTTCAAGAACACCCTCTATACCCCACTATAAAAATCGCTGTATGAATACAAATATGAGGCCTGCACCAGTAAGATAGCTACATTACGACACTGAGAGAATTGAAGTGGTTACTCTTTCTCTAACTCAGATTTCAATTCGGAAACGTATGCGTTTCTTGCCGTTTGATAAACGGCTATTTCAGACTTAATTTTTTTCATTTGGATATCTAAAAATTGTAATGAAGCAAGTTGAGCCTTCCCATTCTCAGAAAGATCTTCTGTATTGTATTCAATTTCATCTATAGTAATTTTAGGCATTTTCTGTACTCCATGTATTAATCATCTAATAAAATTCCCGCTTTATCTGCTAAGACTTCTCTTCTTAAAACCTCTACGTAACTATTTTTTGCGCGTTGCAAGACAGCTTGCAGATTATTTAATTCATGAAGACGTTGCTCCGTAAACTTAAACAAAGCCAACCGAAACTTACCGTTTTCACTTAAGTCATCAATTGTGTACTCTGCATCCTCAATTCTTATCTTCGTGCCCAAATTACCTATCCCTCACTTTGTTGTAATGTAAGTTCAACTTTCAGCGCGGAAGAATAAGCCATTCTGGCAGTTTCAGCTACAGCTAATTTATTGGAAAGCTCTTTAATCTTTGAATCAACGAAATGAATATTATACACGTTTGATCTAGCATTTTCTGTCAAATCGGAAACAACATACTGTGTATTATCGATAGTTACTTTTTCTTTAGTATTTTTTCTTCCCAAAGCTTTGCTCCTCTTTGAAAAATCACTTCGCTATCTAAAATCGTCATTAAAGAATTCTCAATGTGTGGAAGTAAAAATTTCTTAATGCAGATTAATCAGTAATCTTTACTTTTGCTAACTCAGATTTCAAAGCGTTGGTGTATCCAATTCGGGCAGTATCCGCAATTGCCCATTCATTATTAAATTGTTGGATTTGAGCATCCACAAACTGTATGTTTGCGAGCTGGGTCTTAACACTTTCTGACAACTCGCTTATATTATACTCTACTCCGTCAATAGTGACTATCGGGTCTTCACTCTTTTTAGTCATAATAGGCCTCCTACTCTTCTTTTATTAACTTATTAAAGTAAACTACGGAAGCCCATGTATAAATTAATTAGCTTTTTGCAAACTTATTTATGAAATTAGAATAAATATACTACTTTGTATCCTGCAACATTGCATATGATTCATATGTATACGCCAAATAGTTTTGAAGGTTTAAATGAATATAATTTTTTACTGTATGCAGAAATTCAGAATGAAACTTAGAGATCCTTTAACTGCTTCTTTAGCAAGTGGTACTGGAGTAATCGCATTGACTGGTTGTGGTGGAGGGCCTGGTGGTTCTGAAAATGAAATCGATGGCTTCCCAAGTACGTATACACCTCCAAAAGCCAACTATGATCCGCCGACTACACCTGATCCAAATGCGTATATACTTAACAAAGAGTACGTTGAACCTTACTGGGTGAGCGCTCTAACGATGAGTCGGTCAGAAGATCATATCCCGCCTATGCTATCAAAATATGAGCGAAATATTAAATATTCCTTTCCAGATACCAAGCCGACATACGATCACTTAAGTATATCAGAGTGGCAGCCTGCCACTCATCAGATGAAAGAGGCGGTCCAGAATATTTTAGCAAATTTGGACTCAATCTTGGATGTGTCCTTTAGCGAAACTATGGATCCACTTCAAACCAACGTTATCACCGTCGGCCTTAGTAATCAGCCAACAACTGCTGGCACCGCTTTTTTCCCAAACAATTATTACAACATTGGAATGGATGTTATTATTTCGTCGGAATTTTCAATGCCACAATTCGTCTCTGAGAAAATTACAAATTATGACTATGAGGTGCTTGTTCACGAGTTGGGTCATGCACTAGGTCTTAAGCACCCATTTGAAGCGGTTGGCACAAGTACTACTATACTTAGTCCCTTTGAAGACAATACATCAAACACTGCAATGTCGTACAGTGATAATCCTATAACTTTTGATGGTGGATTGAGGTCTCTTGATTGGATGGCGCTCACGAAATTTTATGGTGTAAACCCAGCGTATAACGCTGGAGATGATACATATTATTTTTCGAGTTCCATGGGTACCTTTGTAATAGACGGAGCAGGAATAGATACAATAAGTGCGGTTGATGCCCTTACTGACGTCATAATTGATTTACGGCCAGGCGGTCATAGTTACCTTGGCAAAAAATCGAACTATATAACGGAAGCAAATCAACTTACTATCTCACATGGATCGGAGATAGAAAATGTTGAAACAGGTATAGGTAACGATATAGTAATTGCTACAAACGCGGATAATGTGATTTCAACGGGGGCGGGAGCAGATAGTATATTTGCAGGTGATGGAGCGGATACAATTAATTCTGGGAGTGGGTCTGATAAAATCGACCTTTCCGAGGCATCACAAGCACAAGATGTTATTAAGCTTGATGTTTCACACTCCGAAGATCTTAGCGTTGATACCATTTACAGCTTCGTCCAAGGTATTTCTGGAGATATTTTCGATGTAACTTCTATTCTCGGCCCTAACGCTAAACTTTTTCCTCTAGTAGCTGTTGGAAATGTGCCAATTGGAAATTTTAGCATGGGAATTTTACGTATAACCGGTGATGGTATTAAGCTAGCTTCAGATCTTCTAGAGGCATTTGATCCAGGTGGGTATCTTGCGCAATTATCAATTTCAATAAATTTGAAAGCACTTATTATTACGTCCGAAAGCCAATCGACTGGGGTAGACCAAAATATTTTTCATGCAGAGGGACTGGGAGAAGAGATGGCTATAACTCAACTGGCGATCCTAAAAGGTAATACTCTAGATATTGATGAGTGGCATGTGGATAATTTTAGCTTTGTGATGTAATGAAAATTATAAGTGTGTGGACCTAAGTTAATTTTTCGTTATTAATAAATATTGGGATGTGAAATTTAGTACAGAGATTTTGGAGGATTTCTATTAAATAAAATCAGAGCTATCCAAACCATCAGCTGTCGATAAGCCAGTTAAAATAATCAGAGTATCACCGGCATTTACAGTTCCACTTTTGTTTTCATCGATAACTACTAGAGTGTTCCCTTCGCCTGCAAAATTAAATTGAGAGTAGATATCATCGGAATTTGTCGTCAATGAAGCATTCGCTGCAGTTATAAATGCTGCTAAGTTTGCAGTACCAGTGCCGTCCGCTTCAACGTAAGTACCGGGAGCATCAATATCAATTTTGTCAGTACCTGTTGCAAAGTCTGTGATCGTATCTGCTGTTGCTTCTGTAATGCCGGTATCCCCGCTCTCAAAAACAAATTTATCGGAACGAGATCCACCTGTTAGTGTATCAGCGCCACCTCTGCCAGTTATTGTGTCAGCGCCAGCATCCCCAGTGAGAGTGTCTGCAGCTGCGGTTCCTAAAATTGTAGCAGCCACGTTGCCATCAATAGTAACCTTCTCAAAATTTTGTAAAGATACTTCCATACCATCCTGTGCTGATAATTTGCTTGGAACAAAATAAGTTGAAAATTGCAAATCAATATAGACATCTACGAACCCGTCAAATGCCCTTACGATTGCTTCATCTGTTCCGGTATTGCCATCTATCGAACTTGCAGTAGTAGTTAAATATACTTTATCGTCCCCGGCCCCTAAATCCACTGTATATGTTCCATTACCAAGGTATACTGCATCATTTCCGGACCCGGTTGTAATAGTGTCATTTCCACCCTTAGAGTGAATGGTATCATTCCCAGTGTTTGTCGTAATTACATTAACACCACTGGTATCGTATATCGTTAAATCTGCACCCCCTTCACTCGTAACATTTTCAATACTTATTAAATTTTGGGTTATAGAAACAAGTTGGCTGGTGAAATGGTAGCGGCCTGTATCTAAATTTATTGTAACAGGTAAAGTCGTTTGATCGGGGCCAAATATAATTGTGTCTGTACCTTCTCCTCCATCCTCAATGTCTGCTCCAGCAGACAGGTAAATAGTATCATTTCCACCTTCACCATAAATTTTATCATCACCAGCGCCGGGTTGAATATTATCGTCTCCATCGCCTCCATAAATAATATCATTTCCTGTACCGGCTATTATTTGGTCATTTCCACCAAATCCATAAATTTCATCATCACCAGCTAATGCAGTAAATGTATCTACATCGTCAGAACCAACTAGTTTATCATTAAAGGCTGTTGGTATATTGCTTGTTTCATCTGCTAGAGGCACTTCAGTTGTGGATCTTGTCTCTCGACCACAGGCACTCAATGCCAGAGCAATTACGGTGGAGGTAAATATAAGTGATCTTTCTTTTAATTTTCTAACAAACTGATTGCTGTTATGTAGCGCATCGTTTTCTCTAAACTTCATCAACTCTAGCCTCCATAAAACCAGTAATAATGTTTGTTTGACATATAATATAGCCATATATAAGCCATAGCGGCATTAAATTAAAATTTCACAACTAGTGTGCAAACAATGTGCCAATTGAAATAAAAATAATCGGTAATTTAATATACCACTTAAAACGCGATACAAATATTTTTTAAGCTAAACCATAACTTGTTTATTAAAAGTATCTTCAACCTATGTTATTAAATTAATTGTAAGTTAAAATGGAGCGAAAGATTATGAATATAAAATATTTTATTGTGATTATGTTCACAGGCGTAATCAGTTCTTGTACTTTAACGTCTACATCTCCCTCAGAACAAGGTCCAAAGCAGGCGGTTGGGACTGTTACAGGAATGGTGCTTGGTGGAAAAATTGCGAATGATCTTACAGAAGATAGTTCAAAAAATAATCTTTGGACACTTGCTGGAGTTACACTCGGTGCCTTTTTGGGAAATGAGATTGGAGCCTCAATGGATAAAACGGATATACTTATGGCTCAGAACGCACGCAACTATGCTCTTGAAAATAATAAAGTTAATTCGCAAGCAGCCTGGAAAAATCCTGATAGTGGAAATTCTGGAGTGATTTATCCTACCCGAACATATAGTGTTGGCGATCAACCTTGTAGAGAGTTCACCCAGGAGATAAATATTGGTGGGACTATTCAGACTGGCTATGGTAAAGCCTGCAGGATGGCGGATGGTAGCTGGGACATTCAATGAACATTTTAACGAGCTACTAGGATCACTTTAAATATATGAAATCCCTTCTGATAGTATGGTTAGTGAGTCTATTTTTTTTCTCTCCTGATTTTCTTTATGCACAATCCTTAAGGGAATTTTTCTCTAATAGAGCTGATCTAAATCGCGATGACTTGCCAGAGACAGAAGACGGAATTGAGGAACTGTCCTTTGATGAATTAATATGTAAGGACAAAGAATTGTTTCCAAAAAAAACTTATTCTAAAAAGTATGAAAACTTTGTTGATTGTAAGTATAATTTGGATCGTATACAGGAAGCGTCTTATGTGGACCTAACCTTCAGAATTCGTTGGGATAATGATCGTTTGGATTTATATAGACCAAACTTAAGAGAAATATTTATCTGTGATGAGGAAGAGATGAGTGTCTACGAACACGAGGAAAAAAAGGATCCAGATTGGTGGATGATCGTTAGAAATTCACTCGAATTCATCGAATGTGAAAATGAAATATTGATAGAGAGCATAGATTGAATAATGGAAGAACCATAGTTCTTCCATTATTTAAATAAATCTTTAAAGTTTTTCTGAAATTGCCTCAGGTGTCACCATTGTTGAACCGCCATTATTTGAGCAGGCAGAGGCAAACATAGTAGCAGCGATAGCTAAAATTACAAAAATCTTATTCATGGTTGGTCTCCTAGAAGGTTTTCTTACCTAATTTACGCATAACGCATAACGTTTTTTTTATCAACAAACAATAGCTTTACTTTAATTACAGACTATACACCTTTGGAAAAAAGGAAATGTGTAAGTATAACTAGTGTGCAACATTATTTAGATAGTATTTTACTATGGTATTTGCAGCCTCGTCTATGCTTAATTTGTTAGTATCAATTGTAATTTCGGGTTTCGGTGGTCTTTCATAAGGACTATCAATGCCAGTAAAATTCTTTAATTGACCAGCCCTAGCTTTAGCATATAGCCCTTTGACATCACGCTTTTCCGCTATCTGAAGTGGCGTATCAATAAAGATTTCTATAAACTCCTCGGCATTTACCATTTCTCTAACCATATTTCGCTCAGATTCGAATGGTGATATGAAAGCAGTGATTACTATTAGCCCTGCATCAGTCATAAGTTTTGAGACTTCACCAATTCGACGAATATTTTCAATTCTATCTGCCTCAGTAAAACCTAAATCTTTATTTAGTCCATGTCTTATATTGTCACCGTCTAAGAGAAATGTGTGAAATCCCTTTTGTTTAAGTTGCAGTTCCACTGCATTTGCAATGGTTGATTTCCCAGAACCAGATAAACCGGTCATCCACAATATAACTGGTTTTTGGTTCAAGGCAGCCGCCCGTTGGGTTTTTGTAATATCCGTATTTTGCCAGTGTATGTTTTGCGACCGTCGCAGTGCAAAATTAATTATACCTGCAGCAACCGTGATATTTGAAACTTTATCAATGAGGATAAATCCCCCTAGATCATGATTCTCTTTGTAAGGTGTAAATGGAATATCGTGGGAAGTAGTAAGTACTAAAACCCCAACTTCATTTAATTCCAGATTATTTGCTGCAATATGTTCGTTAGTTTCAATATTTGTTTTGTATTTTGGCTGAGAACAACTGGCTTGTAATTCC
>Ga0160422_10000639_pt1 | contig 21290 bp, 16 predicted proteins | sample Fk160mmetaG_FD_108192 | JGI IMG/M metagenome (GOLD analysis project Ga0160422, IMG submission 108192) | Marine microbial communities from the Central Pacific Ocean - Fk160115 60m metaG | ecosystem: Environmental > Aquatic > Marine > Oceanic > Photic zone | place: The Central Pacific Ocean...
CTCTGGCCTACACTAACTAAACTTGCCTAACACTCACCTGAGCTTCTGACATCATTGACATGGCGATTGCGAAATCCTCCTGCCACCTATCTGGTATTTCCAGATCCTTCGGGAAAACGACCTCTTCTATTCCCGCTTGGATAAGAGATCTAGTGCATCTGGAACAGGGTGGCCAAGTAACATAGGCTGTATTTCCCTTGAGGGAAACGCCAACTCTCGCGGCATGCATGATTGCATTTTCTTCGGCATGACAAATCAAAGGATACTTCTGAGCCCTATCTGAAAGCCTTCCATGGTCATCCTCAATTCCTCTTGGGAATCCATTGAACCCAGTTGACCTAATCTCTCTATCTTCACCAACTACCACACAGCCGACCTTTGTGGATGGGTCCTTACTCCACAATGAGATGTGTTTTGCTAATTCCAAGAACCTCTTGTCCCACTTGTCACCCATGTCATCACCTCTATCTCCCACCGGGAGGGTCGTTATCTCGGTTCGCCTCGGTTCTATTTTCATCGTAGCCCTCCCAAAGTTCTGGATTGTTGTAACAATCTGGGTCATCATGATCAGCTTGTCCGCCATTGTCATTGTCAACACCATCACCACAGTTCCCCGAATTACCAGAAACGGGATTCAAAATACTCTCTCCGGCATCGGTAGTCAATAGCGCCAATAATACTCCCGAGAGGACTATAACTAAAGAGATCAAAATCACCTTCGAAGCAGTATCCCGGGATTCCACTACGACTTTTATTTCCGGCTTGGGCTGGCTCTCAGCTGACATCGATGGGTTACGAGGAGAGGTCATCATACTTGGCTTCTTAGTGAATTGTCATTACTTTTCTTAGATCCAATCCCCTATCTGAGACTACTTTAGAAATTATTTCTCCAAGTAGATATATGCTTCCAGTAACCATTATTCTCCCTCCTTCTTTAAGTGCCAGTCTGAAGCTCTCTTCAAATGCTGATGTTAGGTCTGTAATCGGGATGATGGTCAAAAGTATAGGACTAACTGAGTGTATTATTTCCGTAAGAATTTCTGGAGATAAGGATGGTTTCCTTCCTGACTTAATCTCTGTAATAATTATCTTCGGTGGCTTCATTCTTTTCGATATCTCTTCTGAGAGGGCCCTCATGGTCTCATAGACCTCTTCCTTCTCAATCATCGCAATTAGGATTACATCCACGTCTTGTGTCTCTCTTACGTCGTTTTTCATACTCTCGGGATTATGAGCAGCACTGAATTTCAAATCTACTTCATTGAACCAAGAAGACCCAAATCCTGGAGATCTCCCGGGCCAAATACAGTCAAAGGGATCCTTTTTCCAGTCAAAATGATCACGCACCATTGAGGTGATTACAGAATAAGACTCCCAAATACTCAATTCATTGGGCATTATTGCCCAAGAAAGGTCAGCTCCAACCCTGTCTTCTATTAGTCTCTGAAGTTCTAATTCTTTGGGCTTAATGGCAATAAATGGATTACCTGGCCTGTGAATCGCTACCTTCTCTTTGGCTATTTTGGTAATTGTGTCACCAAGATATTCAGAGTGGTCCATCGAGATTGTAGTGAGGATGGCCATATCAGCCTCCACAAGTATAGTCGCATCCATTCTTCCTCCCATGCCAGTCTCGATAATCGCCCTCTCCACGCCAAGATCTCTGAATATTACCATTGCAACAAGAAAAGTTGTCTCGAAAAAGGTCGGGGATATCGAGGGATTCTCCTCCGATGCAACCATTACTTTACTTAATGCCTCATCAAAATGGTGTGATTCAATAGGAACTCCATCTATCCTTATTCTCTCTTCAACCGTGACTAGATGTGGAGATGTGAATAATCCTGTCTTTAACCCATTGGCAGAGGATGCTGCGGATAGCTGAGCACACAGGGACCCTTTTCCATTTGTACCAGCCACGTGTATGGATGGAAATGAAGACTGAGGGTTGCCAAGTCTTGAAAGAATACCTTCGCAGTTTTCCAACCCCAACTTAATGCCCATATTTGCCCTTTCTTCGAACCACAAACGACCAGACATCGGGTTTGTCCTGCGCCATTTGGTGGTGGGCGCGAACGGGTCAAGGTGATATGGCCCTTGAAGTTCGTGCATGCATGAGTGCAGAGGGCGGAGGCGGTGTGCTAGCCGCGATGAAAGATCAATGGGCTTCTATGACTGGTATGGCTTTCATGTTTTTATCCACAATTCTCATTGGCCTAAGTATCCAGCCATTATACAATATCCCAGAGGCAAGGGCCTTTGGCGAAGAAGGGGCTTCCAAAGGCGCATATGTAGCTCTTGAGCTCGCGATGATAGGTATTTTCACAATAGTTATTATTTGGCTAGCAAGGAAGGGTCGTGATTTCTTCATTAAAGCTATAGTACTTTTTGCGCTGTGGATGAGTCTCTTTTACGCGCTTCAGCCATATGTAGCATTGGGAATGATCTACAGTGGAACAACTGAGATCAATCCAGTGGTACCTTCTATTTTAGTGGCATATGTAGCCCTTTTCTTCTCACTTTACAGATATCCAAAAGAGAAACAGACAATTTCTTTGGCGTTTCTTTTGGGGATTGGTCTCATCCACCTCATGATTGCTGAAATTCCATTCTTCGTAGTCCTGACCTTATTATTTTCAATTGGCGCTATTTGGCTTCTGCATATTTTCCCTGAGTGGTATGTGGTCAATGGGGTTGGAATAATGGTCGGAGCTGGAGTAGTCACTCTCATCGGAGTGTCTTTCGTCCCAGTGTTGATTATTGGATTCATGATTGTAGCAGCAATTTACGATCATTGGGCAGTCAATGGCAGTAAGCACATGTTGGAGCTCGCTGATACCATGATTGGACTGAAGCTTCCTGTTCTCCTTGTAGCTCCCAAGAGTGCTAATTACTCATTCATTGATGAAGAAGACAGTGTCATGAGCGAACCCAGTTATGAATCAGAGGGGATGGACTGGGATGACCCTGTTCCACATCTTAAAAGTGCGAAGGTGAAGAAGGGTGGAAGGGATGCTCTTTTCATGGGACTCGGAGATGTTATTTTTCCTGGAATGCTAGTTATATCATCAGTCTCTTTCTTGCCTCAGACCGGTTCCGAGATTACCTTCTTCAGCGCCTTTGGGGTGATGTATTCTGATCCATTAATTGTGGGCCTTGGTACATTATTAGGAGGGCTTCTGGGGTATCTGGCTCTTATGACACAAGTAGCGATGGGCAAGCCTCAAGCTGGACTGCCACTATTGAATGGGGGTTCGATACTAGGATACCTGGTTTCCGGATACTTTGCTCTCGGAATAGGTAACCTTTGGCAGGACATCACGTTCTTCTGATGATTTCTCCCGATTCCTTGAAAGTCAATAGTGATGTGCAAGAGGCGATAATAGTGCTGGACATTGCCATGTTCCGTGAGAATGCGGGCCAGATTAGGGCGGATCACGACAGGAGAGGGATTCCCCATGATTCGATAGATGAGATAATCCGACTGGATGAAGAATGGCGCAAGGCCCAGTATGATGCGGACCAAATAAGAAGAATGAGGAATGCGGCTGCGAAAGGCATCGCAGAGGCGAAAAAATCTGGGGATTCATCAAGAGCTGAAGAGATTCTCTCAGAAGTCTCTGATTTAGGAGAAAGGATTGCGGAACTCAGCTCGATTGCTGAGGAATGCCTTCGAAAGAGAGATAGACTGAGGATGAAGGTACCGAACATACTACACCCTGATGTTCCGATTGGTGAAGACGACCAGAAAAATACTCTCCACAGTCTACATGGAGAAAAACCTGAGCTTGACTTCGAAGCCAGGAATCATAATGATCTAATTGAGATGAACGGATGGGTTGATCAGGCACGAGGCGCAAAAATCACAGGGAGCAGGTTCTACTTCATGCAAGGAGATTTGGCGCGAATGGAGATGGCCCTTCAACAGTACTCTGCCGACTTTTTGATAGATAGGGGATACACCTTGGTACAACCTCCACTAATGATGAACAGAGAGGCTTATGAGGGAGTAACGGATTTATCTGACTTCGAGACCGTTATGTACGGTATCGAGCCAGACAACTACTATCTCATTGCGACCAGCGAACATCCATTGACAGCAATGAGGATGGATGAGGTAATCGAACCAAATGAGCTACCGGTCAAGTTAGTTGGGGTTTCTCCCTGTTTCCGAAGAGAAGTTGGGGCTCACGGACTGTCAGACAGGGGTATTTGGAGAGTTCATCAGTTCACTAAGATTGAGCAGATAGTTATCTGTCATCCCGATGATTCATGGGGTCACCATGAAGAATTACTGCAGAATGCCGTAGATCTCTGGGACAGCCTAGGCTTGCATTACAGAGTAGTCAACATCTGTACAGGAGACATGGGGACTGTCGCGGCGAAGAAATACGATCTTGAGGCTTGGCTACCGGGTGCCGGTTCCTACAAAGAGGTTGTTTCATGCTCAAACTGTACCGACTATCAGGCAAATAGACTCAGGATGAGATTCAGGACAAAGGAGGGGAATGAATCCGTCCATACACTGAATTCGACAGCAGTAGCAACGAGCAGGGCATTGGTCGCCATAATGGAGCAGAACCAGCTGGAAGACGGTAGGGTCAGAGTCCCGGAAGTCCTCAGGCCTTACATGGGCGAGTTGGAAATACTCGAGAGTTTGAAATAGAGTGTTATTTCATCTAATCGAAACTGATACCTCAATCCATTTCGAAGTAGGAGTATTGCTACCTTCTGCGGTACTTTCCAGTGGGACAAGAACGTTCGCCTCTGGGAAGTAGGAGCAGAGGTTCCCTCTAGGAATGTCATATGGTACGACCTTCCAACTCTCTGAATGTATTTTTCTTCCTTCCCAGTGGCTCGTCAGATCAACTTCCTGACCTGCAGAGGCACCGATATCCTCCATGTCATCTTTGTTCATCATTACTACTCTCCTAGCGTTGTAAATGCCTCTGTACCTATCATCCATACCATAGATCGTGGTGTTGTACTGGTCGTGGCTTCTTACGGTCATTAGGATAAATCTTCCATCCTCCAAGGATCTTTCAGGAAGGTTGTGACAGAAGAAATGCGCTTTTCCAGAGGGGGTATTCCATATTGGGCCGTCTCTGGGGCCATTGGGAAGGTAGAAACCTCCTTTGGAACGAACTTTGGTATTGTAATCCTCAAATCCTGGTATGCATCTGGAAATCAGGTACCTGGTATTCTCATGGTCGCTATACAAATTCCAGTCCATGGGCCCTTCTGGATAGAGCTCTTTTCCTATTCTGGAAATTATTTCTGGCTCTGAAAGTAGGTTCTCAGACGCTGGTTTCAAGGAGCCTTCGCTCGAGTGTACCAAGCCCATGGAATTCTCCACGGACACGAATCCAGCAGGATCCCTCTCGGTCCTCCCAAGACAGGGAAGGATCAAGGCTTCCCTCCCAGTAATCAAATGGGACCTGTTTAGCTTGGTTGATATCTGCACTGTCAGGTCAATCTTGGAAATCGCCTCGGCGACTCTCTCCGTATCCGACATTGCTGATACTAGGTTCCCACCCAGTGCCATGTATGTCCTCACCCTTCCTTGTAATGCTGCTTGGATGAACTCTACGACATCGTAACCCTTTTTCCTGGGCATTTTTATTCCGGTCTCATTTTCGCAGGAGGAGATGAAATCCTCAGTAGGATGATGGTTAATTCCAACTGTCCTATCTCCCTGAACATTGGAGTGACCCCTAACCGGACAGGCTCCTGCGCCTGGCTTGCCGAAATGTCCCCCTGCGAGAAGGAGGTTCGAAACCTCCTGAATTACAGCGACACTGTTCTCATGCTGTGTCAGCCCCATGGCCCAACATACAATCATTCTCTCCGATCTGGCTATCGCGGTACCGGTCTTCTCTATTCTATCCCGGGAGATACCTGACTGTTCGACAATTGTCTCCCAGTCTGTGGATTCTATATGCCTCTTCCAATCTTCGAATCCCAAGGTATTATTTGAGATGAATTCTGAATCAAATCCTCCCTGTGAGAGCATGGTCTTGGCGAATCCCTGAAGGAGAGCGGCGTCCCCACCGATTCTAACTGGCAGATGCTCATCCGCAATCTGAACCCCTCTCCCAATAAGATGCAAAGGATTCTGAGGGTGTTTGAATCTCTTCATTGCCGTCTCTTCCAAGGGATTTATACTGACAACAGATCCTCCATTCTCCTTGCATGCGGCTAATGCGGTTAGCATCCTTGGATGGTTGGTTCCCGGATTTTGACCTATTACCAAAATTAGATCTGCTTCTTCAAAACATGACAGCTTTACTGTTCCCTTGCCAATCCCTATGGATCTTGATAAAGCGACACCACTGGACTCATGACACATGTTACTGCAGTCAGGAAGATTGTTAGTACCGATCTGTCTTGCTAGGACCCCCCAAAGAAAGGCTGCCTCGTTCGAGGCTCTGCCACTGGTGTAGAATACATTCTCATCTGGATCATCAGACCTACTAATCCTGGATGCGATAATCTTGAATGCGCTCCCCCAGTCTATTTCCTCATAGGTATCTTCTCCTTCTTTCAGGAACAAAGGATTTGTTATTCTCCCCATCTTGTCCAACTCCATATCAGTGAGTTTCGACAGGTCCGTAACAGATATCCCCCTCATTTTCTCTGGGGTCACTCTCTTCTTGGTGGCCTCTGTGGCGAAGGCCTTTGCGCCATTTTCACAGAACTCGAAACTACTCCTATGGTCATCTGGATCTGGCCAAGCACATCCGGGACAATCATACCCGTCAAACCTATTCACGGCCAACATCGACTGCAACGTTCGCTTCATTCCCGCTTCATGAAAGCCAATTGAAAATGACTTCTGAACACCCACTATCCCTGCGGCTGTCTTCTTCGTCTTTCCAATTCGGAGCCTTTCCTCTTTTATCGGAGACTGGGCACTCGGCTCACGGGGCACGGTACCACGTGTTCGCAATAGTTCAAATCGGTTGGCATCAAGCAACTCTTACACTATTGGTTTCGTTATCTTTGACCATGTTTCGCCTGATCAGGAGTAATGCGACCAATGTAGCGAAGGAAATCGCTAATATGGGAAATAATAAGGCAATAATGGTAAGAGCAACACTGGCAATATTCTCACTTGTGGCTACCAGTGGATTAGCAGTTCCAAGGGTGAAGGTTGAGCTGATTCCCCTTGCCGCGACTGTGGCTGTCTGAATTGTCGCCGACATCCCTCCTCCAGCAACGATCGCTATTGCCCACTGGATTACTGGCTCGCTCCCTTCCAGTGAGATTGCAGTCATCCCGACTCCTGAGATTACAGCTGCCGGGGTAGCAATGGTGTCAAGCAGATTATCAATAAATGGCACATAGTAAGCGGCAAACTCAGCTAGCATGGCTATTCCAAGCAGAATGATAGCCGGTGTAGTAGTGAAAAATTCAAACTGAGTGCCGATAAGATCTATGTCCACAATTCCTGATCTGACTGATAGTGCCATTAGAAATGGAGGTAGGAAAACGCGGAACCCAGAAGCCGCTGCCAAACTGATTCCCATGAATGCCGCTATAGCTAGAGTGAAGCCTTCCATGGTGCTTCGATGTAGTCTTCCCGTATTAATGCAGACCCGAAATAATCATTCAAGCCAAACTAACCTAATCGCCCAGCTCAACCAATGTTGCGCCCATATCCACTCTATCTCCTTTGTTGTAATTTAGGGAAATGACCTCACCTGACTTTGGCGCCATTATCCTGTGCTCCATTTTCATCGCTTCCATAGTCATAAGAGGCTGCCCCTCCCTAACTCTCTGTCCTTCTTTAACCATGACTTCTAGTATGATTCCGGGCATAGGAGCCGAGAGCCCCCCAGTCGATTCTGATGACTTCCCTCCTTTCTCGACCTCATTGACAACGTATACCTCTCCTTTCAGATGAATCCACCATTTGCCATCTATTTTCATCACATAGGCAGGTCTTGATCCGCTTTCAGTCTCAAGAATAATTGTAGGATTTTTTCCAACCCTTGAAATTCTAATCTCCGGACATTCATCAGTAATTCCATTAACAGAAACAGATGAAATGGTAACCTTTCCCTCTCTTTCAGTTAGATCAACAGAGAATTTGTCCTCTAAATCGGCAATCTCCCAATCCATGTAATCACCTATGGAAATCTCCTAGACAATGTCTTGAAGGGGTCGCCAGAATGACCAGAATGGTCGTCTATATCTGAGTTTGAGTGTATGTTTGCTAATTTATCGAGCCCCAATCTCTTGGCTGATGCTGCGATGGATACGATTAATCTAGGATCAGTGTACTCGGGATCGAATTCATTTATCGATGTACTATCCAAGAAGTCAGTTGTTATGCTTCCTGAAGTGAAAGAAGGGTGCAATAGTGCATTTCTCAGGAATCCTATATTGGTAGTTACGCCAAGAGCGACGAATGATGATAATGCACTATCCATTCTCCTAATTGCGGATTTCCTGTCCGGCGCATGAACAATCAGTTTTGCGAGCATGGGGTCGAAATCAACGGTTACTTGATCTCCTTGTCTGACTCCAGAGTCCAATCTGATTCCAGGACCACTGGGAGGTATCCAAACCCCTAGGGTGCCAATTGAGGGAAGAAAGCCCCTCTTAGCATCCTCCGCATATATCCTGGCCTCAATTGAATGGCCATTTATTCCTACGGAATTCTGAGAAATTCCTAGTGTCATACCTGATGCTATCTCGAGTTGTTTCTGGACCAAGTCAACACCGGTAATCATCTCGGTTACTGGATGTTCTACTTGCAGCCTTGTATTCATTTCCAAGAAATAATACTGCCCATTTGGAGAAAGAAGTAACTCGACGGTTCCAGCCCCGACATAATCAACAGCCATTGCAGCCAGAACTGCAGATTCACCCATTGACTTCCTTAAATCGTTAGATACCGCTGTTGATGGTGCCTCTTCAATGACCTTCTGATGTCTCCTTTGGAGGGAGCAGTCTCTCTCATTTAGGTGGATGCAGTTCCCATGTTTATCTGCTAGAACCTGTATCTCGATATGCCTTGCTCCAGTGAGTAACCTCTCCACATATACTGTTCCATCCCCGAATGCCGCAGAAGCTTCTCTTGCTGCGGCCTCATACTCCGTCCTGAGCATTTTCGGCTCGTGAACTACTCTCATTCCCTTCCCCCCTCCGCCTGCACTAGCCTTCAGGAGTAATGGATAGCCGACCCTAGCAGCGACAGAAGCCAATGCTCCCATGTGATCGCTTCCTTCTGGAATAGCTATTTCGTCACCGGGGATTACAGGTACCCCTGACTCTATCATTCTAGATCTAGCCGATATTTTGTCACCCATTGTTTCTATGGCCTCGGGAGATGGTCCTACCCAAATAATTCCTGCGTTGGCGACATCACGAGCGAAATCTGCTCTCTCGGAGAGGAATCCGTATCCAGGATGAATGGCTTGGGCACCTGATGATTTTGCTGCCAATATTATGGCCTCAGAATTGAGGTAATTATCAGTTAGAGAATTACCTGGTAGATGCACTGCATCATCTGCCATTTCCACATGTAAAGCATTACTATCGGGATCTGAATAGACCGCAATTGCCCTGAGTCCAGCTTCCTTAACGGCCGTTATCACCCTAACTGCAATCTCACCCCTATTGGCAACGAGTACGGATGAGAATGGTGTTGGCGCTCCCTTCATCCACTCAGGAAACATGACTACCACTCTCAAGCTACTTCGGAGACCAATTAGGAGGTCTTCTCTCCAAGAAGGCTGAAAGGCCCTCTTGACCTTCTATGGACTCTCTCATCTCGCTTGTCTTCTCTAGAGTCCATTCTCTCAATTCTTCATCTGAACCAGTCCATCTATCGAATACCAAGGTCAGTTTCTTTGCCTCGTGGACGGCCATTGGACCGCTAGTGAGGAGATTTTCTATGACCTCTCTGCAGGATTTTTCAAAATTATTCTTATCCTCTACTATTTCATTTACTAGCCCAATTCTCAGAGCCTCTTCTGAAGAAATCCTGCTAGCAGTCATTGAGAGTCTCCTGAATTCTGAGCTACCTGTTTTTCTGTATACGTAAGGACCAATTACGGCTGGGAGTATACCCAGCTTCCCCTCCGAGAGAGCTATTCTTGTACCCGGTTCAGCAATTACATGATCAACGCACGAAACCAGACCTGCGCCTCCGCCGAGAGCCACTCCCTGAACGCAGCATATAGTGAAGCATGGATGTGACCAGAGTGAGTTAAACAGTGTATCGAGCCTCTTGGAATCAGCTCTATTTTCCTCTGGACTTGCCGCACCAGCATCTCTCATCATATTGACATCCGCGCCAGCACAGAAATGCTTACCATCGGACTTTAGCACTAATGCTCTGAAGTAAGGCATATCGTTTGTGTCGTTCAAAGTCCCGTTTATTGCAGCGGACCTTGAGGAGGTCCAAGTAATCAGGTCTATCAACTCGGAAATTAGTTGTACATTCAACGCATTGAATACTTCACTTCTTGAGATGGTGATAATGGCTACAGGTCCATCTATCTCCAGAAAGCAAAGCTCGGTTATCGGGACTTTATCGCTGACTAAATTTTGCATAATTTCACATCCTGAATACTCCATACCTATTTTCTGGCATCTTAGCATTTAGCGAGGATGAGATACAAAGTCCTAAGATATCCCTGGTATCTCTAGGGTCAATAACCCCATCATCCCATAGTCTGGCAGTAGAGTAGTATGGGTTGCTCTCCCTCTCATACTTCTCCCTTATTGCATCTGGATTGGCATTCCCCACAGTTGAAAGAACGCTGGCTGCTTGCTCTCCCCCCATTACGGATATTCTAGCATTCGGCCACATGAAGAGGAATCTTGGATCGTATGCTCTACCACACATTCCATAGTTTCCGGCTCCATGGGAACCCCCTATGATTACTGTAAACTTTGGGACTGGAACACAAGAGACTGCAGTAACAAGTTTGGCTCCATCTTTGGCTATTCCTCCTGCTTCTGCATCTCTTCCAACCATGAATCCCATGATATTCTGCAGGAATACCAGGGGAATCCCCCTTTGACCGCAGAGTTCTACAAAATGTGCCCCCTTTAGCGAGGACTCTGAAAACAATATGCCATTATTTGCCACTATACCAACCGGATACCCGTGTATTCTTGCAAAACCGCAGACCAAGGAAGTTCCATACCTCTCCTTGAATTCGTGAAATCTGCTGCCATCTACGATCCTTGAGATAACCTCCCTGACATCATACGGAGTCCTGTTATCATTAGGAATAATTCCTAGTAACTCTTCTGGACTGTGATACGGATCCTCTGGATCCTCCGTATCAAGTCTAATTTTCTTTCCAACGTTGAGATTCTCAACTATGTCTCTGACAGTCTGCAGAGCCTCTGTCTCATCCTCTGCAAAGTGATCTGCAACTCCTGATTCCCGGGTATGCAAATCCGCTCCTCCGAGATTTTCAGCACTGACCTCTTCACCTGTTGCAGCTTTTACCAGTGGTGGCCCTGCAAGGAAGATTGTTCCATTGCCCTTTACTATTATTGATTCATCACTCATTGCTGGGATGTACGCACCGCCGGCTGTACATGACCCCAAGACAGCGGCAACTTGGGGTATCCCCTTACTTGAAAGAATCGCCTGATTCCTGAATATTCTGCCAAAATGTCCTTTGTCAGGGAAGACCTGATCTTGAAGAGGAAGGAAGGCCCCTCCTGAGTCTACAAGGTATATACATGGGAGATTGTTTGACTCAGCAACCTCTTGGGCCCTAATGTGTTTCTTGACGGTCATTGGATAGTATGACCCTCCCTTTACTGTGGCATCGTTAGCCACAAAGACACACTCTTTCCCATGGACCACTCCTATTCCAGTCACTATCCCTGCTGAGTGGGCTTTGCCATCATACATCTCGAACGCCGCCAAAGTAGAAAGCTCGATGAAAGGAGACCCTGGATCACAAATTTCTGAAATTCTGTCCCTAGGCATCCCCTTCCCTCTGGCCTCATGCCTCTCGACGTATTTTCCACCGCCTCCATTTTTCGCAATATCTACTCTTTGCCTGAGTTCCTCGATTAAGCCTGAATTGTGACTCTTCCTGATAGAGTAATCTTCACTCGATTTATCGATTCTCGTTGGCAGCCTATCCATGAGTATCATATCCGTGAGGGTGTCTGAGCCTTCAATTGAATGGGAAGTATTCCTCGATTAGTACGTTTACTGGCCGATAACCAGTCTTGCTACACCTCTTAGTCCTGGAGCCATTCCTACGACTAATATCATTAGGCCCACTAGTAATCTAAGGTGCTGTTGCCTATGCTCAAAGTTTGCGAAGGCGAAGAACCACCAGATAATCAGACCGAGGCCCGCCTTCACTAACGTGAAACCGAATGTATTACCGAATTCTTCGATAATCCAAGCTGACAGGAGATGCTTCTCCTCATATCCGAAGTAGTCAATGCCAATCCATGTCGCTAATCCGTCCATCACCTGTCCCGATACGGCGAGAAAAACTACAGGATACGCCAATACGGCTTTCTTCCTGTTTTCCTCCATAATCAGTTTATCATCAGAAACTAGGTCTTCATATTCAGATTCTGACATTCCCTTAGGAAGTATTCCTGCGACGAAGCCCCTCTCTGAAAGTATTCTTGAAGACTCTATTCCGGAAACAAACATCACATAGCATATCAATATGGGGATTCCCAGAACGATGACCAGTGGCCATAGTGTCAGCTTGTCATCTGGAAGAGTTGTGGCAAAGGAAACCAAGGCTCCGAAGAATACCAGTACTCCTCCAGAGCCAACTAGATACACAGACCTCTGGACGTAAGTGAATTCCGATGTTGATTCCCTGAAGAATATCGGTAGGAAAGTGGCCGATATTCCAATTAAGGCGAACATTGTCAAATCTACCTCAGCACCCACCTCACTCACAGAGATTGAATGACCGTAAATCAAGAACTGTGAGAATATTGCAATCATCGAGAGGCTTTCCAGAATTCTATTCTTCTCCCTTTCACTGACTTCTGGACCATAGTTCCTAACATGATAGCCGATGGAGCCAGCAATTATCACCCATAGAGCAGTCTGGAAATGAATACTTGGACTTACAAATAAAGGAGCCATTGCGATATCGAACAGATCCGCATCTTCCACGACCTCCCCCAGAGCAGCCCAGAAGACATATGGTAACAGGGCCAGTATTGTAGCCTCGGTTGAATCTATTTTCAGAATCCTCAACCAAGCACTTAACGCGGCTACAAAAAGGGCGAGGACTACCGCGTAGGTGATTGTGTTAGTTTCATTGTACCCAGCATCTCCTCCTGACTCATCAAGGATAGGGTCCACATAATATTGAGTTACGAAATCTGTCAGTGGATTGGAGATATCAAGAATATTGAGGGAAAGTGCCGAGAGTAGGAGGGCGATGATTGCAGTAAGGGCATATATTGACCATTTCTCATAGTCGTATAGCGCATAACCGGTGTCATTCATATACCTACGAAGAGGTTCATGTCTTAGGAATGGCGGAAGAATTCACTCTTCCTCGTAGATGATTTCCTCATCTTCAGCAAGTTCCAACATTTCGTCAATGGCCCCCTTATCCTCAGGATTTATCTGACTATCCTTGAGTCTCCTTTCTCTTCTTCTTCGGGCGGCTGATAGTCCCGGGACAAGTGAGTCAAATGGAGACTCTTCGTTCCTTCTTTCCTCATAGCTCTCTAGGCTCCTGGAACGAATTCGTTGTCTCTTCCTATCCTTCTCAAGTCCGTGGAGTACACTACCATGCTCAGCGCCCCTCAGTATCGACTCTATTGCCGGGTTGGCTACCTCTAGTCCCATCTCATCGCCAATAACAATTACTGATGAGCCATAAATTGCAATTTCAGTTCCAGAGAGCTCCTCAATACGGCTCCTGATAAGGCCATTACGACCAATCAGCCTGCTCCTCATTCTCCTTACTTGGTTTGGTTGCCTTCCGACCCACTCCCTGATATCATACACTCGAAGATTTATTTCATCCTCGAGTAGGTTGACTGCTCTTTTGGGGGATAGGCCCCTTCCTATTGCAAGAATGACATCTGGCGTCTTCATTTTTTTAACTGGATCTACATCTGAGTCTGACCAATCTACCGACACTTCCCCAGACCTAGAGTCGATATTCAATTTCCCACCACAGGCTTCTTCTATCATCTTCCTTGTTGACCCGCCCTTGCCAATCAGTACCGCGATACGGTCCTTGGGTATACGCGCTATCAGCTCCACAATGGGTTCCAATAGGCGCCTCTCTTTAATCCACGCCCGGGAGAGATTCCAAATCTGGTACTGGTTCCTCGAGTACCCTGAGGATAGAATCTGCTAATTCGACCTCATATCCCTGCTTATTTATCCAATGAACCAATCTAGTCACATCTCGCACCAGAAATTCTTCGGAATGCGGGTGTTGTTCGGTAACTCCCTGACCTACATCTATGAACCAAGGCTGGCCTTCATGCCAAAGGATGTTGTACTCACTCAAATCCGCATGAACAAGATTGGCCTTCTGCCATGAAACAGCAACCATATCCAGCATTTCTGAGAATGTTTCAAATTTCTTATCTACCTCAATATCTCTTAGTCTGGGTGCTGCAGAAGTTTCTCCAATCAATTCCATCACTAAGACATTCTTGTTGTATGATATCGGCAATGGCACACGTATACCGTGCTTTCTCATTCTTCTTAGGTTTCTGAATTCCTTCTTCACCCAAATGTTAACCAATTCTCTGTGTCTTCCAGAAAGACCGTTGAATCGAGGATCTCCGTCGATATACTTGGCTAATCCCTTGAAGACCGCATTCGTCGTATGGAAGATTTTCACAGCTATTGGGCCGTTGACTGACGTAGCGTGGAAAACATGGGCTTCCTTGCCCCTCGCAATAGGGTAATCGATAGTGTCGATGTCACCCTTTTGCATGAGCTTGTGTATCGCTAGCAGTGTAGACTTGTCAAATACTGCATCGAAAACTCTCTTGTCAACCCACTCAAATGGACCTTTGCCCATTACACCTTGGAGACCATCTTCTATCTCATCAAATATTTTCCTAAACCTCGGCTCAGACATCCAATTGTGTTTTGTCTGCGATTTCATTATCGCATCTATATCTTCGTCCCAGTTCTCCTCATCATTCATTTACTCACCCGAAGAATGAGTCTATGTCATCTTCATCATTACTGGATTGGACTTTATTTGGGGTCTCTTCTTCGACTTCGTCCACCTGAATGCTTTCAGATTCTTGAACCTCCTCGATTAATGACCCATGATCTTGTTCGTCTTCGGATGATTTTTCCTCGGAAAGACCGAAGAGATCTACTATTTCAGGAAGGACGCCCTTCCTCGATAGATATAGCGACTGTGTCTTTGTGTATCTCATGCACACGTTGGCCTTTTCATCTTGGAAGTCCCAAGGCTGTATGACTATTAGATCCCCTTCCCTGACCCATTGCCTTCTCCTCATCTTTCCAGGTATTCTTGAAATTCTACTTAATCCATCCTCACAAACAGCCCTGAGTCTCCGTCCACCAAGAATCTCATCTGCTATTGCGAACATTTCATTGACCTTTCTGTTGGGAAGAGGGACTCTGATTCTGTCCCCACTGCCAGATTCTAGTTGAGCTAGACGCTCAAAATCGACCTTCTCCTCTCTACGCCCCACGGGTACCCGTCGATAGTCACCTATGTGAAGTTGAGCCTCATCACTGATGCATGAATGAGTCGATTGCTCCATTAACTAAGTCTAATAGCCATTCACTGACTGGTCCAACACCGCAAAGTAATGTCAATATTGCACAAGCGAAAATAGACATTCTGAGTGAGGGGGCGGCCTTGAGGGGTTTACTCGATGCCGGTTCTTCAAAGAACATAACAAGACCAATCCTGAGGTAGTAGAATAGTGATAAGGCGCTGTTCAATACAATTGCAGCTGCTAGCCAGAATAATGGATCGACTGATTCGGCCCACGTAGCTATGTCGGAGGTATCGGAGGACCCGGTAGAGGCCGATGTGGAGACGATTCCATTGATCATGAGTAGTTTTGAGAGGAATCCTGACAGAGGAGGGACTCCGGCCAATGAAAGAACAAACAGAAACATCGATCCGGCGATCATTGGGTCCCTGTTCCCTAGACCATGAAGATGGTCGATACTATGCCCCTTTCCTTCCGTCTCTAGATGTGTAATAACCAAGAATGCTCCAAGTTTGAAAAGGACTAATACTGCTAAGTGGAAAGTTACTGCAGTGAGTATTACCACGCTTTCCTCCGTACTGGATATTCCACTTCCTACTACTGCGATAGCCGCGAGCATGTATCCCGCATGCGCCACGCTGGAGTAGGCAAGCATCCTCTTGGGGTTCTCACTTGTCAAAGCGGCTAGGTTCCCCCATGTCATGGTCACAACAGCGAATATTCCCAGCGCTACCATCCAAAGTGCTTCAGCGCCTTCTGGAACTGTGATGATTACCAAGACTCTGAAGAGTGCTACGAATCCCATTGCCTTCGAGGCAGTAGCAAGAAGGCCAGAGATTGGAGAAGCCGCTCCAGAGTAAGCATCGGGTGCAGCTAGGTGGAATGGTGCTGCACTCACCTTGAAGCCGAAAGCAACTAACATCATACCTATCCCAAATGCGGCGAATGGATCAACTCCATCCATGGCCTGCCAGCTTTCTCTCAGAACATCTAGGTCAAGACTCCCTGACCAGAGGTAAAGGAGGGACATCCCGTAGATTCCAATCGCCGAAGCGACTGAGCCAACAATGAAGTATTTCGCGCCTGCTTCACCGCCGGCCGGAGACTCCTTGTGGAAAGCTACTAGAACATAAGTGGAGAGCGAGGCCAATTCAATACAAACTATCATCATGAATAGATTTGTAGCCATAGTCATCATACTCATTCCCAGACCCACCATAATCAGAAGGATGTAAAAGTCGACTTGCCTCCTGTTATCAATCAGGACAGAAATTTTTCTATCGATGGCTGCTTTAGAATCAGAATCATCCGGAATTGGAGCCTTTGTCTTTGCTGGAATCCTGTGAGTAGTTGCTACGCTGACTAAAAGCAAGGCGCCGAGGAACATCGTTGAGAAAATCCTACTGAAACCATCTGCCATCAAGACCCCTCCAACTTCTCTTGGTGATTCTGAGATAAGAACCAAAGATGATAGGAATGCGACCAAGAATGTGATGTTAGATATCCTGTTTGGCATTCTAGGATCATTGGTCATATCGAATCTAGATCCTCCCAGTAGAACTGGGACTCTTACTGATGTAAGTGGGATCCTGAATTTCGCATCACCGAGATTGGGAATCAGAACTATGGTAATCAGACCTACGAGCATAACAGTCTCGGGCAACAGGGATGAGGCGGTGTCCGAGTCAAGAGTCAACTGACCTAGTGAAGTCAAGGTTTCACCCCCTCTGACTGCATGGCCTGGACTAGAGTTTCCAAAAGGAAGCCAGAGCTCCATTCTGACATCATATCCCAGAAGATGAACGGAAGTATTCCGAATAGAATGGTCAGTGCCCCAAGAATAATCATGCCAGCATTCTCATGCCATGTAATGTCTCTTGGTTCCTCTCCATGTAGTGTATCAGGAAGTATTCCATGGTGTGGGTCATTTGATTCGAAAATTGTCCTCTGCATGGACGTGAGGTAATAGACGGCCGTGATTATCAGAGTTAGTGTTGGGAGTAGCACCAACCAGCCGAAGGACATCCAGAACGCAATTAGAATTGTCACCTCAGCGACGAAGCCTGCCAATAGGGGAAGGCCTAGGCTTGCCATCCAACCAAGCATCATATGAGCTGAGAGCCACGGGCTGTGATGCGCTATTCCTCTCATTGATCCAATCTCTAGTGTGTGATAATGATGCTTGAAAGCCCCTGCTACAGCGAAGAGGAGTGGGCTGATTATCCCGTGTGCAAACATCATGAAGAGAGCACCTGCTATACCCAGTGGTTGCATCGTAGCTATTCCAAGGAAAATAAGACCCATGTGTGATACAGAGGAATATGCTACCATTCTCTTGAGATTAGTTTGGCCCATGCAGACCCACGCTCCATAAACCAAGCTTGCCATGCCAAGGAAGATCAAGAGGGGGATAAAGGCGACAGTAGATTCGGGGAAAGCTGCAACGGCAATCCTCAGGAAGCCATATGCTCCCATCTTCAGCATTACTCCTGCTAGTAGCATCGAGCCAGCAGTCGGCGCCTGTACGTGGGCGTCGGGTAGCCATGTGTGGACTGGTACGCTCGGCATCTTAGTTGCAAAGCCGATAAGTAAGAGTAGCCAAACTAGGTGCCTTAGTCCCTCACTGGGTATAAATTCTGTAGATGATATCATTACTGACATATCAAAGGAGTGCCCTGTTATGGAGCCAGATGAGGCGACATCAGGAGTGTAGAGATACATCACTAGTATTCCAATAAGCATAATCACGCTAGCAGTGAATGTGTAGATGAAGAACTTCATTGAGGCATATTTCCTATCCTCTCCGCCCCATATCATAATCAGGAAGAACATAGGAACTAAGGTTAGTTCCCAAAAGGCGTAGAAGACAAACATGTCTAGGGAAACGAAAACTCCAATGAGGGCCCCTTCCATCATCAAAATTAACGGGTGGAAGAGATATCCTTTCTTAGCATCCCATTCCACCAGCATTGATATTGGGATTAGTAGGGTTGTGAGCCATATCATCGGGAAAGAGAGGGCATCGGCACCAACTTTCCAGTGAACCCCTATTGAGGGAATAAGGGCGACTGCATCATTAGTTAGGTAGTATCCGGAATTGTAGTTCGACCAATCCACATTTCCAATCTCTCCGAGGAAAATCATTGTTGTGATAGCTAACATTCCTAGTGAGACACCCATACTGATAGCCCTAGACGCCCTAGCTAGTCCCTCCGCAGAAGACGTTATCTTGGGGACAATAAGTAGTACTAGGCTTACTAATATAGGGGTGAGGGTGATGATAGTCAGAGGATCATAAATCATGAGTTCATCCCCCATAGTAGCGTGATAATGCTTAGCATACCAACCGTGGCCATCAGAATGTAGTCTCGAGCGCTTCCAGTTGTCAGTCCTCTGACTTGGACTGAACCTGAAACTGATTTTGTCTCTATCTGCTTTACTAATCCATCAATCACATTCCTGTCAAACCATGCAGTGAACTGGGAGAATGGGATTACTGTTCTAGCCAACACTCCTTCGTACAAGTCATCGAAGTAGAGTCTGTTTTGCAATGCTACGGAGAGATCTGATTCGGCTAGTGAGCTCACATCTTGCTTACCAAACTTGGACGAAGCCGAGACCAGCCATGAAACGAATGGTGTTGATGACTCTCCGTCAGCGAGTTTTCCACCGTGAATCCTTGCAGCCAATACAGGACCAACTATGAAGGAGAGGAAGATTGTAACCCATCCAACTATCCTTAGATTAATTTTCTCTGGCAGGAATGCATACTCAAGCTTGTAGAGAATTGACTCGAGTAGGGTGGACTTGTGGAGCTTGAGATGTCCCGAGTAGTCATAAGCAGATGAGAGGTAGTCTGTGGCACCAAGTAATGCAAAGGCAAAACCCCCGAAAGCAGTTATTGCGGTTAATACCACGAGTGGCATTTTAATCCACTGAGTTTCTTCGTGGATATGCTCAACAACTTCTGATTTAGGCTCTCCAGCAAATGTCATGAACCACATTCTAGACATGTAGAAACCTGTCATTCCTGCCGTCAGCAAAACCAGTATTGCTGGCCCATACATCAGGGGCTCATGTTCCAGAGCGGCTAGCCAGGTTTCGGCGATGATTCCTTCTTTGGACCAAAAACCGCCTATGAGTGGAATTCCGATAATTGACATAGAGCCAAACATCATTGCTGTGGCAGTTACTGGCATCTTGGAGGCGAGGCCCCCCATATTCCTCATATCTTGAGGATCAAAATCATGCCCGTGACCATTCCCGTTTTCGTGATGTAAGTGGTCGTGAGCATGATGTACCTCATGGATTACTGAACCGCTAGCCATAAACAGCATTCCTTTGGCCATGGCGTGATTGAAGAGGTGGAACATCGAGGATCCAAAGACAACTACAGCTGCGTGGTGTTCGTCATTGTTGTAAAACCAGAGAGCAGACCCTAAGCCGGTGAAGATGTACGCAAGTTGGCTCATTGTGGAGTAAGCAAGAACCTTCTTGATATCATTCTGCACGAAGGCGATGGCTGCTGCCATGAATGCTGTTATTCCTCCGATATATGCAATTATGAGTCCGAGATCCTCTAATCCTGATACTCCGTGATGGCCTACATCAACGAAAGGTACCATTCTTGCCACAAGGTAAAGTCCCGCATTTACCATCGTTGCAGCATGAATTAGTGCTGAAACTGGCGTCTGGCCTTCCATGGCATCTGGTAGCCAGACATGAAGCGGGAACTGGGCGGACTTCCCTACTGCACCAATAAACATCATCAGAAGTGCCCAGAAAAGTTTGTCAGAATCGACTGTTCCATTGAGTGATGGGTCATGGAAAATTACTGAGAATTCTAATGATCCGTATATGTCGTAAAGAATGAAGAGTCCGATCATCAGGAAAACGTCGCCTACTCTGGTTGTCAGGAATGCCTTTTTCGAGGCGTATGCTGCACTATCTTTCCAGTAGTAGAACCCAATTAGCAGATATGAACAGAGGCCCATTACCTCCCAGAAGATGAAAAGCCAAAGGAAATTGTCCGCTAGAACCATTCCGAACATCCCAAGAGCGAACAAAACGAACTCCCCGTAGAATCGATGGTTTCTATCTTCATTGATAGGATCGGTATTCATGTAACCCAAGCTGAACCAGCAAATCAAGAAGCACAGGAATGTTGCTACGAATAAAATCATCAATGTTATTGAGTCTATCCAGACTCCCATTCCGAGAATTTTGGACCCGGAAGTCAAAGTATAGTCAGATTGGAGAAGATCGAAAGATACCCATTCAAGCCATTGTGTGACGCTCTGCTGTTCATCGAAGTTTGGGAGTGCGTCAACGTAGTCGTAAACAAGCCATAGAGCGGCTGACAGAGAAGCTCCTAGGGCCCCTAATGCGAGGATGCCTCCCTCCTTCATTTTATTCTTCCAGAATTCTTCTCCGTTGTACAGTTGCCCTACAATGAGAATTATTGGGAATGTCATGAATGGCACAGCCACTATCAGAATTGAGGCTTCATACGATTCCCACCCCATTGCGTAAAGAGCGGGGGTTACTGCTAGGAATGGTAGGATGTATACCAAAAGCCCCAATTC
>Ga0160422_10000640_pt1 | contig 21281 bp, 18 predicted proteins | sample Fk160mmetaG_FD_108192 | JGI IMG/M metagenome (GOLD analysis project Ga0160422, IMG submission 108192) | Marine microbial communities from the Central Pacific Ocean - Fk160115 60m metaG | ecosystem: Environmental > Aquatic > Marine > Oceanic > Photic zone | place: The Central Pacific Ocean...
AATGTATTGTAGATAGAAAGGTAGACTTTGAAATTGAACACCCAATAAATGGAAGTATTGAAGACATATGAAACATAGGAAGAGGGTCCCAAAAGACATCATTTTCATTCATCTTCCATCTATCAACCATTGACCTTGCTACATGTAAAACATTTTTGTGGCTTAGCGGGCATCCTTTTGGATCGGATGTTGTTCCTGAAGTATACATTATGAATGCTGGATCATTATCTGACCCAACTGCTTCTATATTTAAATCATTTTCTATATTAATTGATTCAAATTCATTAAAACTTTTGAATCTACTATCTTTTGAGCCTCCTATAATATAAACGTCAATTAATTCCTTTGGTTGACCTTCGCCTGAGTCATAGACAGAACTAATAATTTCTGAAAAATTTGTAACTTCATCTGATTGAGAACTTGTAAATAAGACTTTGCATTTACTATCATGAAGCACATAGTTTAACTCTTTCGCCTTATATCTTGCATTAATATTTACAGGAACATAGCCAGCATACATAGCTGCATACATTAGTAATAAATAGTCTATTGAGTTGAATAAAAGTATACCAATTTTATCACCTTTATTAAGGTTCATTCTTTGTAACTTTTTTGCGTATTCAGTAACAAGATTTGAAAATTCTTCAAAATTTAAACTTGAACTATCAACTGTTAAACATTCCTTTTTAGCTATTTCTCTGGGATATTTAACAGCAAAATCAGCAATATTATTTATATTTTTCTCATTCATTGAATTAATCGCTTATTTTTATTTATAATTTTACAAAATAAATGAAGTATAATTTATAGATTAAACTAGGTTTGTTTGCTATTAAAAAGCTACCAAATTTTATATTTAAAAGTCGGGATAAGATATGATTAATATTGGATTGATTACAAAAAAACAGGCAAAACTTAGGCCAAATGCTTGGGCTGTTTATGATCAAACATCAAATAAAAGAATTACCTTTTCTGAACTTGATGATCTTGTAAAAAAAATCGCTAATGGACTTTTAAGCCTTGGACTTGAAAAAGGCGATAGGGTTTCTATACTTTCGCAAAATACTATTGAATTTCTAGCACTTTTTTTTGCATGCGGTAGAGTAGGATTAGTTGCGCATGCTTTAAATTGGCGATTAGGTTCGGATGAATTAATGCAAATCATAAAAAATGGACAGCCTAAGGTTATAATTACACAGGGTCAATTTTCAAAAACCACTCATGATCTTCACGAAAAAATAAATTTTATTGATCATTGGCTTGAGTATGGCCCCGATAGCAATTCCTCTTTTGAAACTCTAATTGACAGAGCCTCGTCTAACGAACCTTTAGTATCTTCGAGTATTGGGGATGAAGATCCCTTCTTTATTCTTTATACTGGGGGAACCACTGGTATATCAAAAGGAGCTCTTCATACTCATAAATCTGCATACTTTGGCATGTTAAACCAGACAGTTGCTGAACGAATAGTGCCTTCAGATGTATATATGTTAACTGGTCAAATGTTTCATATACCTGTTTTATTGGCAATGAATTACACCTCTCATGGTTGTCCAATTGTTTTAATGAACTTTGACGCTGAGCTTGCTTTAAACTTAATTCAAGAGGAGAAGGTTTCTGGATTTCTCGGTATTACAACAATGCTTAACTGGATGCTTGCGGTAAAAGGTTTTGATAATTATGATTTATCTAGTTTGCGATGCGTTCAATACGGAGGCGGTCCAATGCCTACCAGAGTAATAGAAGAAGTCCTTCAAAAATTACCTGGAGGAATTATCCAGGGTTACGGTCAAACTGAGGGGACAACTATGACATTTTTGTCCCAAGAAGACCATGTTAATGCTATTAACGGTATTAACCCTGAAAGATTGAAATCATGCGGAAGAGCAGGTTATGTAACTTCTGTTCAGGTTGTTGACCCTAACGGTAAACCTGTTCCAAATGATAATAAAACTCCTGGTGAAATTATCGTTAAATCTGATGCAAATATGTTGAGATATTATCGTCAAAAAGATTTAACAGATAAGTGTATTAAAGATGGCTGGATGTGGACGGGCGATATTGCTACATGGGATGAGGAAGAATATATCTTTATTAAAGATAGGGCGAAAGATATGATTATTTCAGGCGGTGAAAATATTTACTCCGTTCAAGTAGAGGAGGCTGTTTCCAAGCATGAAGCTGTTCTTGAAAGTGCAGTTTTTGGAATACCCGATGATGAATGGGGTGAGTCCGTCATGGCTTATGTGGTTCTAAAACCAGGGATGAATGCCACTGAAAAAGATATCATTGATACAGCAAAAGAAAATCTTGCTTCCTATCAAAAACCCAAGGCTGTAAAATTTATTGATGCTCTTCCAAAGGCTCCAACTGGAAAAATTCTTAAAAGAGAATTAAGAGATCCATATTGGAAAGATCAGGACAATAAAATATAAAAACTAACTAAATTATAAACCTTCTGTAGTTTTAACTACCTCTGACAATGTTTGTAAGAAACGAGCTCCAACAGCACCGTCAATTGCTCTATGGTCGCATGACATAGTTACAGAAATTATTTTACTAAAAACTGCTTTTCCGTCATTTTCGTCAACTTTGGTTTGCAAACCACCAACGGCAAGAATTGCACATTGAGGAGGATTAATTACGGCTGTAAAATCTTTAATTCCGAGCATTCCTAAGTTAGATATTGAAAATGTACCTCCTTGGTAATCCGCTGGCATTAATTTATTGTTATGAGCGAGATCAGATAATCTTTTCATCTCTGAGGAAATTTCTTGTACTGATAAATTTCCAGCATTTTTTATAATTGGTGTAATCAAACCAGCTTCTGTAGCAACCGCAACTGATATATCTGCATTTTTAAATTGAAGGATTGCATTATCGGTCCAGTTGATATTAATTTCTGAATGTTTTTTAAGAGCAGTCGCAACACATTTTATAATTAAATCATTTACAGAAATTTTTTCGGAAGCATCTTTATTAAGTTCAGCTCTTTTATCAATTAGGGCATCAACTTCTAAATCTACATTTAAATAAAAGTGTGGAGCTGTATTTTTTGAACTTACTAATCTTTCAGCAATTACTTTTCTCATTGATGTATGTTCAATTGATTTTGAAGGATTACTAGAAGGACCTGCATCTGGTACGCCTTCACCTTTGTATGCAGCAAGTTTAGCTGGATCAGCTGCTTGTTCAACATCTTGCACTGAAATTCTACCTCTTCTTCCTGAAGGAGTAATTGAGGAAATGTCGACATCAAGTTCAAGAGCTACTTCCCATGCTTTTGGAGAAATATTAACATCTTCTGGCGGAGATGAAGGTAACTCATTACTTGAAGAAGAAGTTTTATTATTACTTGTTTCTAAAGCAGGTGCAGGAGATTCTGGTTCAGAAGAAATTGCGCTTTCTGGTTTAAAGGATGTGTCAGGAGCTACATAGGAGTTTATAAATTCGTCAATTTCTTCATCACTTGTATCATCACTTGCGAAAATTCCTAAAAGAGCACCTACAGCATAAGTACCGTCAGCATCTACAACTTTTTTACGAAGAGTGCTATCAATTTCTGCCTCGACTTCATTTGATATTTTATCAGTTTCAATAACAACCAAAGGATCACCCTTTGAAAATGCTGTTCCTTCTTCAATTAACCATTCAGTTAATTTACCCTCGTCCATCTCAATGCCCCACTTGGGCATAATAAGAGGTTCAATCTTTTTACTCATTTTGAAATCCTAACTAAAATTAACTGTTTGCTCTATAACCGTTTTTATTTTTACTGGTGAAGGAAGAAAAGCTGTTTCAAGTTCTTTAGCAAATGGTACTGGTGAATGTGGGCCAGTAACAGTTTTAATAGGAGCTTTTAGAGATGAGAAGACTTCACTGGCAGCTAAAGCAGCTATATCTGCAGCAAAAGAACACCTAGGTGGAGTTTCATCAACAACAATTAATCTTCCGGTTTTCTCTACACTATCAAGTATAGCATCTTCATCTAGAGGGCTAGTTGTTCTTGGGTCAATAATATCACAACTTATTCCATCTGCTGAGAGAGCATTAGCTGCATCTTCGCAGAATGAGACCATTCTTCCCGTAGCAACAAGAGTGCAGTCCTCTCCTTCGGATACGATTCTGGCTTTTCCAAAAGGTACTAAATAATCGCCTTCAGGTACATCACCTTGTAGGCCATATAGAGTTTTATGCTCAAAAAATATTACTGGATCATCATCTCTAATAGCAGTAGTCAATAAACCTTTAGCATCTGCTGCAGTTGAAGGCATGGCAACTTTTAAACCTGGAATAGCAGTTACCATAGGATGCGGAGATTGGCTGTGTTGAGATGCAGCCTGCATACCTGCACCATAAGTTGTCCTAAGTACCATTGGGCATGTCGCTTTACCACCAAACATATATCTAAATTTTGCAGCTTGATTCATTAGTTGATCCATACAAAGACCAATAAAATCTGAAAACATAATTTCTGCGACTGGTCTTTTACCCGCTAAAGCAGCTCCAGCGGCTGTACCAGCTATACCTGCTTCTGAGATCGGCATATCGATAACTCTCTCAGCCCCAAACTTACCAAATAAACCACCGGTGACGCCAAAAACTCCCCCAATTGCTTCTGGTCCACCAGCACTTCCAGTTCCACCTACAACATCCTCGCCCATAACAATTACATTTTCATCATTAGCCATTTCTTGATGAAGTGTTTCTGTTAAAGCTTCTCTATAACTCATTTTAGCCATTATTTATTCTCCTTAATATGAGACGTAAACGTCTGTAGCAACTTCTTCAGGTGACGGGACAGGTGCAGCTGCAGCTTCTTCAGCTGATTTTTCAATTAAGCTAATAACTTCACTATCGATTTTATCTAAATCCTTTTCACTTAATAAACCAGCTTCAGTAACTTTCGATCGGAAAATTTTAACACAATCATTATTTTCCCTGTCATTTTTAACTTCATCTGGGCCACGATAATTTTGTGGGTCACCCTCAAAATGCCCATAAAATCTAGTCGTTTCAAATTCTACAGCACATGGGCCTTTACCCTCTCTACACATTCCAATTAATTCTTTCATAACTTCATGAACTTCAAAAAAATCAAAGCCATCTGCTTTAACAGTATGTATTCCAAATCCCTCAACTCGACTAGCAATACTCTCTGAAGCAATAACATAGGAAGCACCAGTATGCTCTGAGTATCTGTTGTTTTCATATACATAAATGCTAGGAAGATTCAAAATTGCTGCTATATTCATGGACTCAAAAACAGGCCCTTGATTACATGACCCATCCCCTCCAAAAGATAGAGCTACTCCTCCTTTACCGTCTAGTTTTGCAGCCAATGCAGCTCCTGTTGCTAGAGGAGGACCTCCCCCAACAATACCATTTGCTCCAAGCATTCCAACATCCATATCAGCAACATGCATAGAACCACCTTTACCTTTGCATAAACCATCAGCACGGCCATAAAGTTCTTTCATCATTCCTTTGACATCACAACCTTTTGCAATGCAATGACCATGTCCTCTGTGGGTAGATGTTATATAGTCAGTATCTTTTAAATTTTCGCAAACACCAACTGCTATTGCCTCCTGACCGCCATATAAATGAGTAAAGCCTCCAATTGTGCCTTTTGCTATTTCTCTATGGAGATGATCTTCAAATTCTCTAATTGTTTTCATTTGGCGGTAAGCTTGTTCAAGCTCTTCTCTTGCTAATTGCATTTATATTCCCTTTCTTTAAAATCTTAAATTTGCGATATGAATTAAAATGTTTTTTTTTCTTACTTTCAATCAAAAAATTAAAATTTTAAAAAATAAATTAAGATTTTATTTTTTTAATTCTTTTGTTTCTTTTACCACCCAATTAATAGACCTTCTTATTAACAACCTAACATTCTGATTTTCGTATGATTTAACACCATCTCCAAATTGTAGATATGTTATTGCACTTTTTTTATATGACTTTGTCCACCCAACTAAATTACTTCCATCAGGATGTTCCCATCCTTCGTTAGAATTTAATTTTCCATTTAAAGCATTTGTTGCAGAATAAAAATTATCTCTTACAAAAGTATAATTACTTTTTAGGATTGGATTTATATCGTTCTCAAAAACATGCGAAAGATATAATTCATCTTCAATTTCAAAATCATTTATTCCTTTTGTAATCGGGTGCTCACTTACAGAGGAAACTTTATAATTAACAAAATGTCGATAACCAGAGTCAGGTGATTTTTTTCCTTTAATATTTCCAGGTTTATATAAAAATCTTCCACCTATAATGTCACTGTATTCATCCCACATAGGCCAACCAGCTATTGAATGATGAAGAAAAACACAACCCTTACCTTCACTTAAAAACTTTATAAAATCGTCTTTATATTCTTGTGGTGGTTTAATAAAAAATTTTGACTCATCATTAACCTCATCAAAATTAAACCCTGGCATATCATAAAACAAAATGGCATCATACTTTTTTAAATTTTCCTTTTTAAAGAAATATTGAGCTGCTGGATGCTCAATGTGGCTCCAATCAAAACCTAAAGAGTCTATCATATTAAAAAAATTATCTCTCTCGAAAGGGTGCCCTCTAGTAACCACTAGTAGATTATTTGTATCATTTTTAAAGAATGTTTGATTACCAGGCTTTCTTCCTTCTTCAAGCTCTTTCTCAATATCTAGTGGTTCGGACATATCATTACTTTACATTGATCCTTGGCTGTTTTAAGAGTTTCAAAAGTCTCAGGTAACGCATCAAATCCAATTTGATTTGTAATCATTTTCGATGGATCAATTCTTCCTTGTTCCATCATATCAACCGTAAACTGAAAATCATCTTTAAGGTAAGCAATTGCGAATTTAAGTGTGAGTTCTTTCATCGTGCCCATGAAAGGCATAAAGGTATCTGGTTTATCACAAACACCAATCAAAACTATTTCTGAAAAAGGAGGCGCTATCTCCATACAATTTTGAATTACATTTGGAGAACCAACACATTCATAAATAATATCAGGTAAACCTCCGGTCTCTTTATTATAGATTGCAGCTAATTCTTCAGTGGGTGTTTTACCGTCTATGACAGAAGTAGCTCCCATTTCTTCTGCCATTTTTTTTCTTTCTTCTGAGATTTCTGTAACAACGATATGCCTTGCTCCAAAAAACCTTAGCCATTGAATTGTTGCCAATCCAATTGGGCCGGCTCCTATCACAAGAGCTCTATGACCTTGTTTAAATTTTGAGATCCTTACCCCATGTAAGCCTACAGCAAGAGGTTCTACTAATGTAGCAAAATCCCAATTTACTCCTTTAGGTACTTTTAAACTTTCAGGCGATCCTATTCTAACAAATTCTGCATATCCACCTTGTACTTCAGGATTCATTCCAATTGATTGCATGCTTATTTGACAAAAAAAAGGGTTACCATTAACACAGGGTTTACACCTTCCACATGATATAAAAGGCAGTGATACTGCTGGATCTCCAATTTTCCAAAATGATTTTAAATTTTTACCAATTTCAACTACTTCACCACTAAACTCATGGCCAAAGATTGTCCCTCTTGGGGGTTCCATTGATCCCCCCTCACTGGCATGAAGATCTGTTCCGCAAATACCACATTGCTTTACTTTCATGATCATTTCATTGTCACCACATATTGGGTCACTTACATTTTCAATTGATAGAGGTTTTCCTGGTGTATGGAATACTGCAGCTTTCATAATATTTTCCTAATTAAATTTTTAGAGTCTAACCTCACCGAGATCCATTACTTGAGTTTTTTTATCCCAAGTTTTTGAAGCTTCTTGCATGACATCAAAAAAACCAAGTCCTGCCTTAGATAGTTGGGCTATTTCAAGTATAGGACCTTCTTTATTTTTAGTATGTAAGTATGCAAATTTTCCATCATCTTGAGTTTTTCCACCTTGAAGATTTATATAACCTTGGGACTCAAGAATGCGGATATCATTTTCTATATCATTTGTTAAAGTGCAAAGGTGATGAAGAGAACCTTTTTCATTATTTACATATTCGTTATATATGGATGGTGAATTACAATGTTGATTAACTAATTCAATTTGCATATTTCCAGTATACGCAATAGCAACTGAAAAATCTAACTCGGTGGGTTTATCCATATAATAAACTTCTTTAACGTTTAAATGTTCTAATTTAAAAAACGGTCCAATGTTCATTTTTTTTGTCCAATAATTTATTGGCTCATCAAAATCATTAACCACAAATGCCATTTGCATCATAGGCCCGAATTGTTTTTCCATTAAAATTCCCTCCGAATATTTCGATAATTATTCAATCCTTTAGATGTTCAATCGTCAAGATACAAAATTACCTAATAAAATTAGAAACATTAGCTTTACATTTTAATTTGAATTTTTTAGTTTCTTATTTTGAAAATATTATATAAATAAGTATATATTAAGTTATACTATAAAGTGTAGTATTAATTTTTGGAGGAATTTATGGCTTTAACAAGATATGCCGAACCTGGTTCACTTGGTGATAAAGCACCCGAGCCAAATTTAAATTACGAGCGAATTCCTAAAGAGAGATATATATCAAAAGAATTTATGAAACTCGAATGGGATCACATGTGGACTAAGATTTGGTTGAGAGGTGGTTTATCTCAGGATCTCCAAGAACCAAATAGTTACATTACCACTGAGATTGGAAATTGGTCTATAGTTATGATTAGAGCTGAAGATGGAAAAGTCAGAGCTTTTTATAATGTATGTAAACATAGAGGAAATACCTTAGCACAATCAAAAAGAGGTGTTCTTAATGATGGAACCTTTAAATGTGGATATCATCGCTGGCAATACAATGCTATGGGTAAATTAGTTGAGGCACCAGATCCAGAAACATTTCCACAAGGACTTTGCGACCCTTCTCTTCATTTAGATGAGTTACCTTGCGAAGAGTGGAATGGTTGGGTTATGTATTCTTTAAATCCTAATGTAAAACCTCTTAAAGAATGGCTTGGTCCATTAGATGACCATTTGGGCGCATATAATTTCGATAAAATGAAAATCATAATGGATATGACTGTTGAATGGAATTGTAATTGGAAAGCATCAGTTGATGCTTTCAACGAGACATATCATGTATGGGCTACTCATCCTCAATTAATGGATTGGTTAGATGATGTTAACGTTCAAATTGACCTATATGATATTCACAATAGATACCTCGTTCCTTTTGGTGTTCCTAGTCCAAGACCACATATTGATCAGAAAGAAATTGGTCCTAATTTAAAAATTTATATGGAGCAAAATGGCTTAGACCCAGAGACATATAAAGGAAATGCTCAAGAAGTTAGGCGTGACATTCAAATTGCTCAAAGACAAAGAGCAGAAGAAGAGGGTTTTGATTTTTCAAAACTTAATGATGATCAGTTATCTGACGACTATCATTATACCGTATTTCCGAATGTTACATTAAATACCCATGCAACAAATTATATGATGTTTACTCAAAGGCCTCATCATGAAGATCCTAATAAAATGCTGTATGACCTTCAAATGTTTACTTTGCCAAATGATACTAATAATAAGCGCACCAAAGATGCAGCTAAAAGTGAAGGTAATCAACAAGTGGATACATATATCCGACCAGAACACATATATATAAAGGATGGAGACGAACACACTCTTGGTGAAGTTCTTGATCAAGATGCTCATAATCTTCCTTATGTTCAAAAAGGAATGAATAATCCCTCATATAAAGGATTATGGTGTGGTAAACAAGAACGTAGGATAATTCACTTTCATCAAGTATTAGATCGTCTAATTATGGAAGGTGGCGGCCAAGTTCCAAATTACGAATAATACTGACTAGTAAAAGATCATTAATTATGACAGATGAAGAAAATCTTTACGCACCTGTATGCGATTCCGATCAAATTGAGGTTGGTAAAGAAGCTGTCTTTAACGTAAATGGAAGAAAAGTTTTAGTAGTTCGCTCTATAGAAGGCGAACTTTTTGCGGTTGAGGATAATTGCCCTCATGCAAATACAAATATATCAGGTGGAAGATTCAGAAACGGTTTTTATGCTTGCCCTCATCATGGCGCTCGCTTTGAGTTATCAACAGGAAAATCAATGACAAACCTGTCCACAAAGCCATTAATATGCTTTGATATAAAAGAAGATAATGGGAAGATTGAAATTTTAGTACCAAAAAAAGAAAAAGTGACTTTTAGACCAGGGGGAGCACCTCCAGGTTTTGGGCCACCAATGTAAACAATTTATAGGAGGAAAAAATGGATTTAGGATTAAAAGGAAAAAAAGCAATCATTACTGGTGGAAGTAAAGGTATAGGATTGGCTTCAGCACATGCATTAGCAGATGAAGGTGTTGATATAGCTATATGTTCACGTAATATTGATGATGTTAATTCAGCAATTGATGCTATAAAAGGTAAAGGTGTGAATGCTATTGGTGGAGCTGTCGATGTTGCTGATGGAGATGCTCTAAAAACTTGGATTGCTTCTGCAATTAGTGATCTAGGTGGTTTAGATATACTTGTCCCGCAAGTAAGTGCTGGTGGAGGAAATCCTAGTGAAGATGGTTGGGCAGCAAATTTCCAAACTGATATTATGGGGACTGTTCGAGCAGTTGAATCATCACTAGAAGCGCTTAGAGCTTCTAATGGGTCAATAGTAATAATTTCAACGACAACAGCTATTGAACAAGGACCAGGTAGTGGACCATATGGCGCTGTTAAGGCAGGTCTATTAAATTATTCAAATCATATTGCTCAAACTGAAGGGGCAAATGGTGTAAGATCTAATGTTATTTGCCCAGGACCAATATATATTGAAGGTGGTCCTTGGAATTACATTAAAGATAATATGGAAGATTTTTATAAAGCAACTTTAAAAAGTATTCCTTTAGGCAAATATGGTTCTGGAGAAGATATAGCTAAAACAGTAGCATTTCTAGCTAGTCCTGCTAGTGGCCATACTACCGGTACAAACGTTATTATAGACGGTGGATTCACCAAAGGAGTTCAATTTTAATTCCTAGTAATAATTATAATTAACTTTTATTGGAGGGTGTGATTAATGTCAGATGATATAAAAAAGAAAATTGATGTTGTCTTTATTGCCGGTGGTAAATTTCATGATATTGATTTTGCAAGGTTAGAAATTTTAAAACTTTTAGCTGAAGACGATAGAATGAAAACACGCGTTTTTGAGGATTACTCTAATCTTCATGCTATTGAAAAGGCAGACTTCTTAATTACATATACTTGTGATGTACGCCCGACCCTTGAACAACAAAAAGCACTAAAAAAATACGTTGCTTCAGGTAAAAGATGGTTGGCCCTTCACGGAACAAATTCGATTTTACAATTTATGTCAGATGGAAAAGTTGATAGCCCTAGAATAGCTCCTATCATGATGGAGACACTTGGCTCCCAATTTATAGCACACCCTCCTATTGAACCTTATAATGTAAAAGTTTCTCAACCAGATCATCCTTTGGTGAAAGGCGTTGAAGAATTTGAAACTACTGATGAACTTTATTTAATGGAGTTACATGGTGATTTAGATGTTCTTCTTGAAGCAGATTATGATGGTAAAGCTGAGGGTTTTGTTGAGGAGGATTGGCCTCAAGAAACATGGCCTGTTTTTTATACAAAAAAAGTTGAAAAAGGTGAGGTTTTATATCTAACCTTAGGTCATTGTAGGGGGCATTACGATATGCATGACCTTCCTGAGCCTCTAGAGTATTACCCTACTGTTGAGAGATGCGCATGGGACTTGCCAGTTTTTTATACACTTCTTAGGAGAGGTATAAATTGGGCCAAGGAAGAGGTCTTTATAAATAAATAATCAATGTCACAAAAGATAGCTCTCATAACTGGTGTGGGCCCAGGTACTGGATCATCTTTAGCGAGATGTTTTCATAGCGAGGGTTATAAAGTTGCCATGATTGCAAGAAATAAAGACCGTCTTAAAGATTTAGAAAACGAGTTAGAAAACTCAAAAGGTTTTATTTGTGATGTTCGTAATCTCGAGTCAATTGATAGCATTGTTAATGAGGTAATTGATCAATTTGGTTATCCTGAAACATTTATTCATAATGCTGTCAGAGGAATAAGAGGAAGCTTTTTAGATTTCACACCTAAGGATCTTAAATCAAATTTTGATACTAATGTCATAGCTCTTTTGAGATTCTCCCAATTACTATGCCCTAGTATGATTAAAAACAAAAAAGGTTCAGTTATTGTAACAGGAAATACATCGGCTCACAGAGGAAAGGCTGAGTTTGGAGGAACAGCATCTACTAAAGCTGCTCAAAAAATTCTTACAGAGTCTATGGCAAGATATCTCAATCCAAAAGGTGTTCATGTTGCATATGTTACAATAGATGCTGCAATAGATGTTCCTTGGACAAGAGAAATGTGGCCAGAAAAACCAGATGATTATTTTATTAATCCAGATGATATTGCCAGAGAAGTATTACATTTAGTTAATCAAAAAAAATCGGCATGGACATTTGATCATTGGCTAAGGCCTTATGGTGAACATTGGTAAGTTGTATAAAAACAACACTTACTGAAATTTTTAAATTTTATTCTTGATAAGATCCCAGAATCGTTTAAAAAAACCATTTGTTTATAAATATCTGGGGAGATTAATATGAATTATAAATTAATAACTATTGTACTTAGTTTTTTATTACTATTTGCAAATAATTCAGTTTTCGCTCAATCTAGCGAGACAGCGTCAGCTTCTGGTATTGAAGAAATAATTGTTACAGCAAGAAAAAAAGAGGAGCCACTTCAAGAAACTCCTGTTACTATAACAGCTATTACAGATACTAAGATTCAGAAGCTTTATGCAACTGACCTTCAAGACATAGGTATGAGTGTACCTAATTTACTTATTAATGCTGCAGCTAGTGGAAGTTTTAGTAATTCCGCAGCAGTTTTTATGAGAGGCATTGGTAATTCTGATATCGATTCCACTATTGATCCACCAATTGGGATATTTATCGATGGTGTTTATGTTCCTAGGTCTAGTAATAGTAATCTAGATCTGTTTGATGTAGAACAAGTTGAAGTTTTAAGAGGACCGCAAGGTACACTATTCGGTAGAAATACAACTGCTGGAGCCATCGTCGTTCGTTCAAAAAGACCTACCGGTGAATTTGGTGCAAAAGCTCGCCTCACTATGGGTGAATATGGTAGAAGAGATTTAAGGGTAGCTGTTGAAGCACCTCTATCTGATACCATTAGTGGTAAGATTTCTGTTCTTCAACAAAAGAGTGATGGCTTCTATAAAGCAAGATATAAAACACATCCTGATTATTCTGTTCCAGCTCAAATGGCCATTGAATATGGAGGAGATTACCAAGATACTGGTGGCGATGATGTTTTTGCTGTTAGACCAATGTTGGAATTTAATCCTAACGAAAATTTCACACTTACTCTTATAGGTGAATATTCAAAAGAGAGAAGCCAGCCAAGACCAGCTGTAAATGCTGCAACACCTAATATGGTTTTAAGCAGGGTCTATGATCGACCAGGTACCGGTTTTACCGATGTAGCTACATATAATTTTGGTCCTGGTTACATCAATGCCGATATAAAAGGCTTAACTGTTGAAGCTGTATGGGAATTAGAGAGTGGTACTTTAACTTCAATTACAAACTATAGGGAAACTGAATATCAATATAAAGGTGAAATTGATTGGACTGATGCCCCAATGTTTGGAATTGTTCGAACAGAACCTCATGAACAAAAGTCTACAGAGCTTAGATATAGTACTGATTTAAGCGATAGACTTTTCTTAACTGCTGGTATTTATTTATTTGAGCAAGAGTATGAGCTTAGAAGAGATACATTTATCAATACTTCTGGTGCATTTTTAGCGCATATTACAGGTGATACTTCTCAAACTCATGAACAACAATCTTTATTTGCAGATCTGACTTATGCTTTAACTGATCGTTTAAATGTTAGTTTTGGTGGACGTTATACTAAAGAGGATAAAAGCTTTTTACAAAGACCTTTCTCTGTTGGCAATGTAGCCGCTGCAATTACTAAGGATGAAGACTGGTCAAACTTTGGTCCAAAAGTTGGCATCGACTATCAAATCGATGAAGACAAACTAGTTTATGCTACTGTAGCAAGAGGCTTTAAAAGTGGTGGCTTCAACGGTAGAGGAGGTACTCCTACAACATTAGGCCCATTTGATGAGGAAAGTGTTGACGCATTAGAAATTGGTCTTAAAGCTGATTGGGGTAATACTCTCAGAACAAACCTAGCGTTTTATCTAATGAGATTTGAAGATCTTCAAAGAACTGTTATTAGACCACTAATAAATTGTGGATGTCCTAACCCACAAGAGACTATTACAGCTAATGCAGCCGAGGCTGAACTTAAAGGTATTGAAGTTGAAATTGAGTGGGTGCCTAGTGATAACTTTAACTTAGGTGTTGCTCTTGCTTTAAATGACTCAGGATATGAAGAATATTTTGCTGATGTTTTTGGTACAGGTGCTCAAGATTATTCAGGTTTACCACTTCAGAATGCTCCTGATGTAACAGCCTCAGTTAATATGACTTATATTGTTGATATGGCTAATGATGCATCGACAGTTATTAATCTCGGTTGGCAATATCATGATGAATATAACGCAAGTGTTACTGGATACGGAGCAGCTGAGATTGATGCAAGAGGCTTGTTAAACGCAAGTATCGATTATATTCCAAGTCAAGGTAATTGGAGAATATCTGCCTATGGTAAAAATCTTGCAGATGATGTAGAAAAAGTTGCTCATACCAACGTTTCTGTATTATTTGATCTTGCTTACTATAGTGACCCAAGAGTTTTAGGTATTGAATTAGCCTGGGAATATTAAAACTAGAAAAAGTTGTTAATTTTATAGCTACTTTTTCTTAAAAATTAAATTTTAAAAGGGTGCTCAAAGCGCCCTTTTTTTATATGATAAATTTTTTTTTAATGTATAATTATGGTGTTTCTTTGGGGAGATTTTATGATTAAAAAAAGTTTTTTATTTTTTGTTATTTTAATCTTTGTTACATCCTTTGTCAGCGCAAGAGAGTATTCTCCAGGGGTAGATAAAGATTATCCTAGAAAACTTCTTTGGGGTGATACCCACTTGCACTCAAATGAGTCTGCTGATGCTTATACAATTGGTAACTCAAATTTAACACCCAGTGATGCTTTTAGATTTGCTCGAGGAGAGGAAGTAATTTCAGAAAATGGCGTTAGAGCAAAATTAAGAGTCCCTCTTGATTTTTTATTGGTTTCTGATCACGCCACATTCCTGGGCATGTTTAAAAGAATTGAGGAAAGAGATCCTAAAATATTAAAAACCCCTTTAGGAAAAAGGTGGAGAAAATATATGGATGAAGATGATCCTACTTTATTCACTGAATTTGTTGATGGTTTAAATGGTAATTTGGATGAAACATTTTCAAAAGAGGACTACGAGCCTATTTGGAAAGAAATAACTGAAAATGTAGATAAATTTAATCAACCAGGAGTATTTACTGCATTAATAGGCTATGAATGGACACCTGCTCCAACTGGAGATAACTTACACAGGGTAGTAGTTTTTAAAGATGACGCAAAATTAGCACAAAAAATTATCCCCTTTTCAGCAATTGATAGTAATAAACCTGAAGACCTTTGGAACTTTTTGAAAGAATATAATTCTACCACTGGAGGTGAGGCTATTTCAATTTCTCACAATAGTAATATAAGTGGAGGTAGAATGTTTCCTCTTGAAAACTCCTATGGGGAACCAATTGATAGTGCATACGCTAATATGCGAAACAGATGGGAGCCCTTGGTAGAAGCAACGCAAGTTAAAGGTGATAGTGAAACACATCCTGCTATTTCACCAGATGATTCATTCGCTGACTATGAAACCTGGGAGGGAAATATTGGAAGAAGCCAAACCAAAAGGTTAATAAGGATAAGTACTACTGGCGATTGTAAGGATCCTTTAAATTATAAATGTTATAAATATAAAGAAAATGAAAAGCACAGATATAAGGGAAGTTATGTACGTTCTGGTTTAAGAAGAGGGCTTGAAATAGAAAAGAAAATTGGAACAAATCCATTCAAATTTGGCGTTATTGGAAGTACAGATAATCACACAGCTTTAGCTGCATCAGCTGAGGATAATTTTTTTGGTAAATTTTTAGATTCTGAGCCCGGCCCAGGTCGAGTTGAGAGTTGTATGGGTGGTTGTGGAAGACCAGTTACTCAAGCAGATGGTGAGGATATACCTTCTGGAGATCTATGGAGAAATTGGCAAATTTCAGCTTCTGGGTATGCAGGAGTCTGGGCAAGAGAAAATACTCGCGAGGAAATATTTGATGCCTTTAAAAGAAGAGAGACATTTGCAACTACTGGGCCTAGGATAGCAGTTCGTTTTTTTGGTGGGTGGGAATTCTCTGATAATGATAAATTTAAGCCAAATTTTGTTGATTTGGGGTATTCAAAAGGTGTTCCTATGGGCTCAGATCTTCCATTAAGAGGTAATAAAAAATCTCCAACATTTATAGTAATGGCCGCAAAAGATCCTAATGGAGCTAATTTAGAAAGAGTTCAAATCATCAAAGGATGGACTAACAAAGACGGTTCTTCTTCTGAAAAAGTTTATGATATTGATTTATCATCAGATGCCGGCTCTAACACAGTAAATCTTAAAACTGCCACATACAGCAATAGTATAGGAAAAGCACAATTTATGTCATTTTGGAAAGACCCAGACTTTAATCCAAATGAAGAAGCTTTTTATTATATAAGGGTCATTGAAATACCAACCCCTAGATGGACAACTTATGATAGTGTAATTTTTGGTAATAAGTTACCTAGGTTTATTCCTGGGTCTCACCAGGAGCGAGCCTATACATCTCCCATTTGGTATAGCCCAGAATAGTTATTTTTAATTTATTTCTACTGCATATAAATTAGTTAATTATGGCAAAAAAAATTTTAACAACCCTAGGTATTTTTTTTGGAATCTTAATTGTATTGATAGGCCTTTTGAATAAGAGGGATGAAAATGTTGATACAATCATTATAAATGATAATATTTTAAATAATTTTTATTTGTTAAATAGAAATTTAGAAGACCCTGTTTTTATTCAATATAGAGATTTATCTGATTTACAAGTTGCTATAATTAGGGATGATTATATAAAAAAGGAAATTTTAAAAAGAGAGGCTTTAAAGTGGGGTTTAGATGATGTTGATCCTATTATCTCGAGTAGACTAGCCCAATTAGGAGAGCAGTTTTTAGTAAATAATTTACCAAGTGAAGATTTTTCTGAAGAAACTTTAAAATCTTTTTATAATAAAAATAGGCATTTTTATATTGATGATGCAAAAGTTACTTTTTCTCATATTTTTTTTCGTAATAATGACGAAAAAACAATTAGTGATTTAACTTACTACGTTCAAACACAAAATCAGCAGTTTTTTAATAATAATTTATTAAGTAAAGTTTCAGTTTTCCCTTATCAAAATAATTATGCACAAAGGAGTGAGTCATTTATTAGAGGGCATTTTAGTGAAAAAACAGCAAAAGAAATCTTTAATTTTAAAAATAGTTCAAGTTGGCAAGGTCCAATAGAATCTCCCTATGGATTACATATAATTAAATTGTCATCAATTTCAGAAGCTAAACAAAGGAACTATAATGAGGTTAGAGACTTAGTTTTAAAAAGATTTATTAGTGAGAAAAATAAAGAAGATTTAAAATTAGAATTAGAAAAGAAGATTTCTAATTATCAAATAATTGATAAATGACTAAGCCTTATCAAATTCTATATTAAGACTATCTAAGCCGCGAAGTAAAACATTTGGGCTATAGTTAAAATCATTATCTTGAGAAAATCTCATATTTTTTAATCTTTCCAAAATTATTGGAAAAGCCGTATACATTTCTTTTCTGGATAAATTCATACCAAGACATACGTGAATACCTTGTCCAAAAGCTATATGACGTCGAGCATTCTGTCTTGTTACATCAAATTTATCTGGATTTTCAAAAAGACCCTCATCTCTATTACCTGAACCATATCTTAGTAACAAGGCAGAGCCTGCAGGTATAGCAACACCTCCTAGTTCAGTATCTTCTGTTGCAATTCTCCACATATTATTTGTTGGCGTTAGTAACCTCAAAGACTCCTCAATCATATTTGGAATTAAACTGTGATCATTAATAACTAGATTCATTTGATCAGGATTTTCTATTAATAACTTAATAGCTTCAGTTATCGAATGAGCAGTAGTAGCGTTACCAGCAACCAACAATTGTTGAATTATTGAGAGCTGTTCAGGTATTTCCATTTTTCTCAATACACCATTTTCATCTTCGAATTCAAGTGTTGCAAGATCTGACAAAATATCATCAGTTGGGCTTTTCTCTTTCTCTTTCAGCCTTTCAGCAAAGTATTGTTGAAATTTAACTAATTTTTTTGCAATTTCAATATGCTCATCAGGAGTACTAGTTCCAGACAGTTGATCAGTAAATGCTTGAGATGAAGTTTTAAAAAATTCATAATCATCGGTTGATGCGCCTAGAGCTTCAGCTATAACTCTTATTGGCAAAGGCTGAGCTAATTGACTGGCTACCTCACATTTTCCATCATCAATAAATTGATCAATAATAAAATTTGTCTTTTTCTCAATTTCAGGTCCCATTTCCGAAACTCTTTTAGGGGTAAATGCCTTATTAACAAGACCCCTATATTTTGTATGACGAGGTGGATCAGCTGTAAGCATAGTATTGACAGCTGGGTATCCATCTTTTTCCATAATTTCAGCAGCTTCTTTAGGATATACATCAGACCCGCCATCTTTCTGAAGAGCTCCAAAATCATTGGAAAAAACTTTTGCATTTCTTGCAGCTTCACATATCAACTCATGTTTAGATACTTGAAAAATACCCGTATTTGGATCTTGATAGACAGGCGCCTCATCTCTTAGTTTTTTGTAAAAAGCATGAGGGCATTTCATAAGTTCTTGATCAAAAATATTGATTTCTTCTAAATTACCTTCGGCTGGCTTAATAGTTTCACTATCTTCAACTGTTTTAATGGCTTCACTCATGATTAATGTCTCCAAAAAGTCATTTCTTATAATATATTATATTTTTATATATTAAATAAGAGCTTTCATTACTAAATTTAAATAAAATTCATTAAATTTCAATAAAAAAGATATTACTAATCTTTTCTATATATGTTGTAAAAAAAACAACATAAATTAATTTTTTATATATATAATTATTAAATAAGAAATTCTTTATAGTAATATTATAATTAGAGAATTAAGGATGAAGCACTGGTGTTTAACCTCTTTTTTTTGTATTATCAAAAAATAAATTCGGAAACCCATGGGAAATCTCAAAAATAAAACTTTTATAATAACAGGCGGTGGGCGAGGTATTGGAGCTGAGGCTTCAAAATTAATTGCTTCAAAAGGAGCAAATGTCATCTTAACTTGCAGAACCGAAAGCCAGGGTCTTTCGATTGAAAAAGAGATATCAAATAATGGAGATAGTGCAAAATTTATTCCTCAAGACGTAACAATTGAAAATGATTGGCGAAAGGTGATTGAGGATAGTCTTGCAACCTTTGGTCGTATTGATGGAATCGTTAATAATGCTGGAAGCTTTTCATGGAAATCTATGAACGATTCTAAATTAGAAGATTTTAAGGAAATTATTGATGTTAATTTAACTGGATCCTTTCTCGGCTTGAAATATGGAACAGAGGCGATCAGAAAGCATGGTGAGGGTGGTTCAATTGTAATGATTTCTTCCGTTCTTGGCAAAGTGGGAGCACCAAATACTACTGCAGTTTGTGCAGCAAAAGGCGGTGTAAGACTTTTAGCAAAAGCAGGTGCATGTGAATTAGGTCCTGAAAAAATAAGGGTTAATTCAATTCACCCTGGTTTAACTGATACAAAAGTTGGAAAAGTTTTTACCTCTGGACTTAGTGACAAAAAATTTGTTCAATCAAGTATTCCTATGGGTAGAATGGCTAACTCAAAAGAAATCGCAAAAACTATTTTATTTTTGGTTTCTGATGAATCCTTTTTTATGACTGGTGCAGAATTAACAATTGATGGCGGTTTTACAGCGGGATGACTAATTATGGGTAAGCTAGATCAAAAAGTTGCAATTGTTACTGGTGCTACATCAGGTATAGGAAAAGAGACTGCTGTTTTATTATCTCGAGAGGGGGCTTCGGTTGTTTTCACTGGAAGAAATAAAGATGCAGCTGATGAGACAGCAAGTCTTATTTCTAATGAGGGTGGCAAAAGCTTATTTATTAGGCATGATGTTGCAAACGAAGATAATTGGATTGAGGTAATAAAAACTACAAAGGATCATTTTGGCTCTTTAGATATCCTTGTGAATAATGCTGGACAGTTTTTTCTAAAACCAATAATGGAAACATCTTTGGATGATTTCAATCAAATTTGTTCAGTCAATATTGATGGTGCTTGGCTGGGTATGAAGTACTGTCTGCCTGAAATGAATGATGGAGGCGCTATTGTTAATGTATCTTCATTAATGGGTCAAATGGGTCTTCCTGATGCTTCAGGTTATTGCGCCTCGAAAGGCGCAGTTACATCTATGACTAAAGCTGCAGCATTAGAGGTTGCAAATAGAAATATTAAAATAAACGCTTTACACCCAGGTGTTATTTGGACACCTATGGTAGGAGCTGGTACAGATGGTGATAATGATCTTAAAAGTTTTTTTGAATTAGAAACACCGCTTAGAGAAGTTGGGCTTCCAAAAAATATGGCAGATGCTATTTTATTTTTATGTACCACTGAGTACCTTACAGGATCTGATTTAAATGTAGATGGTGGAAGATTTGCTGATGGCGCTATGGGAAGTAACGCTAGTTAACAATTCTTATGGCAACAACTATTGAAACCTCAGTTAAAGAAAGAAAGTTAGGATTTAGGATTCTGTTTCTTGGAATGTTTGCAATCGGAACTGGTCAAACTTTATTTATTGCTGTTTTACCTCCTTATGCAAGAGGAATAGGTCTATCAGAAGTTCAAGTTGGATTTATATTTTCATTATCAGCACTTGGCTGGATGATGATGAGCCCATTTTGGGGAAGAAAAAGTGATTTTATAGGGAGAAAATCAATAATAATTCTTGGCCTTTTAGTATACGCTTTTACAACAATTTTAATGGGGCTTGAGTTTAGATTAAATGAGTTGGGATATATTAATCTAAGTA
>Ga0160422_10000641_pt1 | contig 21257 bp, 20 predicted proteins | sample Fk160mmetaG_FD_108192 | JGI IMG/M metagenome (GOLD analysis project Ga0160422, IMG submission 108192) | Marine microbial communities from the Central Pacific Ocean - Fk160115 60m metaG | ecosystem: Environmental > Aquatic > Marine > Oceanic > Photic zone | place: The Central Pacific Ocean...
ACGAATGGATGGATGAAGGGTTTACTACTTACATCTCTACCTTGGCGGTAGAAGAGATTTTGAATAAAAAATCCTTATTCCCCTTTTCATCATCATACGATAACTACTTTTATCTTGTGAGTTCTGGTAAAGAAGAACCTCAACAAACAAATGCAAATAGATATATATATAATATGGCCTACGAAATATCGGCTTACAGTAAAGGGGCTATTTTTCTCGCTCAATTAGGTTATATAATTGGAGAAAGTAAGCTTAACAAAACACTAAAATCATACTTTGAAGAATTTAAATTCAAACATCCTACTCCAAATGATTTTAGGAGAGTAGCAGAACGAATTTCTGGAATTCAATTAAAATGGTACTTAACCGACTGGACTCAAACAACAAATACAATTGATTATGCTATTAAATCAATTGATGAGAATTCAGAAAATACTAATATAAGACTAAAAAGAGTTGGCAACATGCCAATGCCCTTAGATGTATTGGTAAAGTTTGAAGATGGTTCTACTTCTGTGTACTATATTCCTATTCCACTAATGCGTGGTGAAAAAGAAAGCCCATATAAGCTTGATTGGGTTGTTCTTGAGGACTGGGCTTGGGCATATAGTGAATACCTAATTGAAATAAATAAAGCAAAAGGTAAAGTATCTGAAGTTTTGATAGATCCTAGTTTCTTCATGGCGGATATTAATAGAGAAGATAACTATCTAAAAAATTAAATTTCCTTCAGCCATTCAAATAAAGAAACTTAAAAATAAAGTTCAAATTGATAAAGTTTTTACCAAAGGTAAAAGCCTAAGGTCAAACTCTTTGGTGATTCATTATATAAGTAATGAAGGAAAGAATAAAGATATTTTTATCGGGATAAATATTTCTAAAAAAAATATTTCTTTAGCAGTCAATAGAAATAAAATTAAAAGGAAAATTCGCGCTTGCATTAAATCGGAAGAAAAATCAATCACAGATAAGCTTGTGGGCGGCAATTATATGATATTGTTTAAGGGAAGAAATAAAAAGGATGAATCCTTTAATTCAATTTTAGAAAACCTTCAAGAGTTGGTTAAGCAGTTTTCACTTAAAAACTTATCTATTTAATTAACATGAAATCTTTATTTCTATGAACATGGTATCTTGCCTATTCTTTTTTCATGACGCCCTCCTTCAAATTCAGTAGAAATAAAAATATCAACCATTTCCAAAGCTAAAGTTTCGGTTACAAAACGCGCTGGTATGCTTAGAATGTTTGCGTTATTATGTTCCCTGGAGAGCTTTGTTATTTCCGTTGTCCAGCATAGAGCCGCTCTTACTTTTTGATGTTTATTGGAAGTCATAGCTGCTCCGTTTCCTGATCCGCAAATAACTATTCCTATGTTTGCTTTCCCTTTCTCTATATCTTTTGCTACAGGATGAACAAAATCAGCATAATCAACACTTTCTTCTATATCAGATCCATAATTATGTATTATATGTCCTTTCGTTTCTAAATGGTTCTTTATTACTCTTTTAAGTTTTAATCCGGCATGATCATTTCCTATAGATATTTTCATTTCTTTCTTTTTTTAAAATTAATATTTTAGGACTAATTGTTAATCTATGTTTTAATCTTTTGTTGATAATATTTATTAATAGTATTTGATAAAAGTTTTATAAACTATATATAGAAAAAAAAAAATTCTTGCCTATTTATTTTGTTAATTTTAATCTTCTACTTATGGTTTCTTAATTCAATTTTATTCACAATAATTTCTCGTTTTCTTTTAAAAAAATATCAACATTTTAAACTGTTAACGGCTGTTTATTAATTATTTATATAGCTGGTAATCAAAATTATATATCAAGATATCTAACAAATAATAAGTTTATAAACCTATTTGATTCACATAGATAATTAAAACTAAATAAAATTGTTGTCAATATTAACAATACATAATAGACATTAAGATTATAATAAAAAATTAAAAATATTATTTAATAATGTGTAAATGCTCTTGATAATAAAATATCCTTCTAGTGAAAGAAAACATAAATTTGTATTAGATAAAGATATTGATGTCAAAAAAGAAAAAAATAAACAGGAAGATTCAGTTAAAAATACTTTCAATTTTTAAAGCTAATCCAAATAAAACTTTCAATTATAAACAGATAGCTGCTAGATTAGAATTTAGTGATTCAAATTCCAGGAATTTAATTATAAAATCGATAAGTAAACTATGTTCAAAAAAAATATTAAAACAAAATTCGCCAGGTAAATACACGCTTCTTAATGATAATAAAACTCAAATAGAGGGGGTTCTTAACATTAATTACTCTGGTAACGGATATCTACTAACCTCAGAGGAAAAAGAAGACATATTCATCCATAGAAGAAATATCACTTATGCATTTGACGGAGATTATGTAAAGGCATATAAATTTAATGGAAAAAATGAGGGAGAAATAGTTGAAGTATTAGAAAGAAAAAAACAATTTTTTGTTGGTATTCTAGAACGTAAAAAAGATTTTGGATTTGTTAACACAAAAAAAAGCAAAGTTTATACAGATTTTTTTATAGAGCAAAAAGAACTTAAAGACTTTAAAGATGGAGAAAAAGTAGTTGTTGAATTTAAGGAATGGCCAAAGATGGCATCCTCACCTTTTGGAAGAATTGTCAAAACACTTGGCCTCCCGGGTGAATTAAATACAGAAATGAATGCTATTGTGAGTGACTACGGGCTTCCAGAGAAATTTCCTGATGTAGTAGAAAAATTTACTAAAAACATTGTTACTAAAATTGATAAAAATCTAATTGGAAAAAGAAAAGATTTTAGAAAAAAGACGACATTCACTATTGACCCCAGAAGCGCAAAAGATTTTGATGATGCGATTTCATTTACACCTTTGTTGGGAAACAAATATGAGATTGGAGTTCATATTGCAGATGTTTCACATTATGTTGAACCTAATAGTGTATTGGATGAAGAAGCATATAAAAGAGGAACATCAGTTTACTTAGTGGATAGGGTAATACCTATGTTACCAGAACTTTTATCAAATGAGGTATGTTCTTTAATCCCTCAAAAGGAAAAGTTTACATTCTCAGCAGTTTTTGTTGTTAATGATAAAGTGGAGATAGAAAAGGAGTGGTTTGGAAAAACAATTATTTATTCCGATCACAGATTTTCTTACGAAGAAGTCCAGTATATATTGGAATCAAAGGATAAAAATGTTAGCGCAGAGGTTTCTTTGACAGAAAAAGCTTATTCTATCTCAGAGGAAGTTTTTTCAGCTCTTAATACACTAAATAATTATGCTAAAATATTAAGAAATAAAAGAATTTCGAGGGGAGCTCTTACCTTTGAGAGGGAAGAAGTAAGTTTTAATTTAGATAAAGAGGATAATCCGGAAAGTATTTTTTTTAAAACTCCAAATGACTCAAACAAATTAGTTGAGGAATTTATGCTACTTGCCAATAAAAGGGTTGCTGAGTTTATAGGAAAACAAAAACAAAAAAGAGAATTTGTATATAGAGTTCACGATTTACCAGATCAGGAAAAGCTACTTAATTTAAAAAAAATAGCAAAAGGACTAGGATATGAGCTCAATTTACAATCAAAGAATATAAATAAGTCACTTAATAATTTATTAAAAGAATCACATGGAAAAAACGAGCAGGATTTAATAGATACATTAACAATTAGATCAATGAGTAAGGCAGAGTATAATACTAAAAATATTGGCCATTATGGCCTAGCGTTTGATTATTATACCCACTTTACCTCACCTATAAGAAGATACCCAGATTTATTAGTTCATAGATTGGTCGAATCATACACAAATAATTCATACGATTCAAAAGGATATAAACTAGATGAAATTTGTAAACACTCATCGGATAGAGAGCAACTCGCTACGAAGGCAGAAAGAGAATCTATAAAATATATGCAGGTGAAGTTTATGCAAGATAAAATTGACCAAAAGTTCAAGGGGGTAATATCAGGGGTTACAGAAAGAGGAATATATGTAGAAATTTTGGAAAATAAGTGTGAGGGGTTTATTAAAATTAATGAAATTAAAGGAGATTTTTTCACTTACGAAGAAGGGAAACATAGATTAATAGGAGAGAAATCTAAAGTTATTTATCAACTTGGGGCTGTTTTAGAAATTGTAGTTAAAAAAGCTGATGTAATAAAAAAACAATTAGATTTCGTTTTATCAAATTCAACTGAATAATTGATTAATTTTATTTAATAAAAATATTAAATTATGTTGAGCAAAATAAGGGTTATTATCTTCATTCTGATTGCATCTATTTATGCAAATGGACAAGAAGTAAAACCTCTATTTAATAAAGAAAGAGAGGTCAAGCTAGAAGATTTTATAAATTTAAAGATTTTTTCTGGTATTGAGGTAAAGTTAATTCCATCAGAGGAAAACAGATTAGTTATTAGCGGTGAAGATAACACAAGAGTTGTGGTTAAGAACAGAAGAAAAACTCTTAAAATACGCCATTCCCTTGAGCATATTATAAACCCTAAATTTACTTATGTCGAAATTTATCATAGATCATTATTAGATGAAATATCTCTATATCAAGGAAGCAGCTTAAGTTCCGATAGCATATTTAGTCAGACAAGTATATCGCTTAAAGTTCAAGAAGGGTCAACAATGAATATTAATTTTGAAGGCGAGAAAATTTCTTCATCAGTAACTACAGGAGGACAATTATTTTTGTCTGGAAAAGTAACTAACCATCAAAATATCGTAAACAGTGGTGGTGCATGTGAGGCAGAAACACTAATTACTGAGCAAACTAAGGTTAGTGTTACTGCTGGTGGATTATCATATGTAAAAGCATCAAAATTAATAGAGGCCCGCGTCACTGCAGGAGGAATAATTAGAATATATGGAAGCCCTCAAAAGATAGTAACAAAAAAGACAATTGGGGGACAAATCTTTGAAATGAAATAGTTTATTAATCAATTCTATAAAAGAGGCATCGAGCGGATTCGAACCGCTGTAAAAGCTTTTGCAGAGCTCTGCCTAGCCACTCGGCCACGATGCCATGCCTCAAAAGTAATAAACTTTGAGGTATGTTTTCAAACTATCGTTTTCCTTTTCTTACAATTGTTACTGAATCAACCTTTCCATTAATAGGAGGGTTTTTTTTTGAAACCCGGACCTCAACACCACTTGCAGAAGGAACAGAATTTAGTATCCTAGAAATAATTCTTTCAGCAACACTTTCAAGAAGCTTAGACCTAATTGACATCTCTTCTTTCACTATTTTTAGGAGATGCACATAGTCAATAGTATCTTCAAGACTGTCTGAGGAAGAAGGGACTTTAAGATCTGTATCTACAAAAAGATTTAGAATATAGTCGCTCCCTATTTTGGCTTCTTCATCAAGACACCCGTGGTATGCATATACCTCGACGTTTTCTAAAATAATTTGATCCACTATTAGCTTTTTGTAAAGATATAACACCACACAGATATATTCTTACAATTTTGCTTTTAATATATTTGACAAATATTATTATGTCAGATCGGAAATCACATTTTATTGAACAAATTATAGAGGAAGATATTAAGTCTGGTATGTCACCAAAATCATTACGTTTTAGATTTCCGCCAGAACCTAACGGCTATCTACATGTCGGCCACATAAAGGCAATTTGCGTAAACTTTAATCTAGGTGCTCTTCATAATGCTCCAGTAAATTTAAGGTTTGACGATACAAATCCAGAAATGGAAGAGATTCAGTTCGTCGATGCAATCAAGAATGATATTTCTTGGTTGGGTTTCAAATGGGACAAAGAGTGTTATGCATCAGATTATTTTCAACAATTGTTTGAATGGTCAATATTACTGATTGAAAAGGGGTTAGCCTATATTGATTCTCAAACCTCTGAGCAAATAGCTAATCAAAAAGGCGCTCCAACTCTACCTGGAATTAATAGTCCTTTCAGAAACAGAACTATTGATGAAAATAAAAGGCTTTTTCTGAAAATGAAAGATGGAAATTATCAAGAGGGAGAACATGTATTGAGAGCAAAAATAGATATGACTTCACCAAATATGCTTATGAGGGACCCCATCATGTTTAGAATACTTAAAAAACCTCACCTCAGAACTGGAAACAGCTGGTCAATTTATCCAATGTATGATTGGACACATGGTCAATCTGACTACATCGAAAACATATCACACTCATTATGTACACTTGAATTCAAACCGCACCGTGAATTATATGATTGGTTTCTTGATGCTCTTACTCCATTAAAATCTATTCGACCAAAACAGCGAGAATTTGCAAGACTAAATTTATCCTACACTGTTACTAGCAAAAGGAAACTAAAAAAACTTATTGATCAAGGACATGTTAAAGGTTGGGATGATCCAAGAATGCCAACCATTAGTGGACTCAGGAAAAGAGGATATACTCCAGAATCTTTAAAAAATTTTGTTAAAAAGGCAGGAGTGGCTAAAAGGGAAAACCTTATTGATGTTTCTTTGTTAGAGTTCTGTGTTAGAGATCACCTAAACAAAGTTGCTCCTCGAGTTATGGCTGTTGTAAGACCTATTAAGCTAACTATTAAAAACTATCCTAAAGGAAAAAGTGAAACCGTAATTGCTGAAAATAATCCAGAGGACAATATGGCTGGAAATAGAGAAATTCCATTTTCTGGAGAGCTATTCATTGAAAAAGAAGATTTTAGAGAAAATGCAAACCGAAAGTATTTCAGACTCACACTTGGTAAGGAAGTTAGATTAAAAAATGCATATATAATTAAGGGAGAAAAAGTTATCAAAAGTTCTGACGGAACTATTGAGGAAATTATTTGTTCTTACGATCCTTTAAGTAAAAGTGGCTCTGGAACTGAACAAAGCAAGAGAAAGGTAAAGGGGACCTTACACTGGGTGACTCGTCAACATTCACTTCCAATAACAATTAATATTTATGATAGGCTTTTCTCAGTTCCTGAACCAGATAAAAACAAAGAGGAAGATCCGGCATTAAATATTAACCCTAATTCATTGGAAGTTGCTAATGGATTCATTGAGCCATCTGTCTTTAACTCACCACTAGGAAAACACTACCAATTTCAACGCTTGGGCTATTTCATATTGGATAGCAAAAATGAAAAGAATCAACTAGTATTTAATAAAACAGTTGGCCTACGTGATTCATGGTGAAAATGCAATTATTTATTATCTTTTTCTTTATTGCTTTCTTTTTCTTTACTGCTTACTTTCTTTTCATTCTCTTTTTTCATAGCCTCTCCAATTTGATTGCTAGCAGAAAAAGAAGCTACCATGTTGTTTAACATATCACTTCCGGCTTGGGGAGAGTTAGGCAATAAAATTAAATTACTGTTTGTTTCTTCACCAATTGATTGAAGCGTATCATAATGCTGCGTTACCACAATTAAAGCCGAGGCTTCCTGAGAATTAATTCCAACATTATTTAAAACATCAACTGACTCTTCAAGGCCCCTGGCAATTTCTCTCCTTTGATCTGCAATTCCTTGGCCTTGAAGTCTTTTACTTTCTGCTTCAGCTTTTGCTTTTTCAACAATTAAGATTCTAGCAGCATCACCGTCGTACTGCGCAGCAATTTTCTGTCTCTCAGCAGCATTAATTCGATTCATTGCCGTTTTTACTTCTGCGTCGGGGTCGATGTCTGTTACAAGGGCCTTGATAATATCGTATCCATAATTTACCATTGCATCATTTAATTCACCTTTAACAGCATTGGCAATCTCGTCCTTTTTTTCAAACACATCGTCTAATCTCATTTTCGGCACTACGGCCCTAACTACGTCAAAGACATAGGATGTAATTTGATCTTGGGGGAAGTCAAGCTTATAAAATGCATCATAAACCTTTTCAGGAAGTATTTTATATTGAACCGAGACTTTAAGCTTTACAAAAACATCATCTTTTGTTTTAGTCTCAACAATTACATCCAGCTGCAATATTCTCATGCTTACCCTCCCTGCAATTTTATCAATGATGGGAATTTTAATATGAAGACCTGGCTTTCGTATAGCAAGAAATTTTCCGAAACGCTCAATTACAGCTGCAGTTTGTTGTTTCACCATAAAGACACCCGAAAGAACCAAAAGTAAAATAGAAAAAATAATTATGTAAGTAGAGATGTCCATATGCTATTTATTTAGATAGTTTATTAATTTTCTGAGTCTTCTTAAAATTACTTCTTTTTCCAGTAAGCCACAAACTTTTAAAATATCAGGCCCACTTAAATTCCCAATAATTGCAAGCCTTAAGCTTTGCATAATCTGACCAATTGGAACCGTTTCTTTATTACTCCATTTACTAAAGTACTCTTTCCAGTTTTTAGCTTGTATTTTTTTATCTATTAAATCAATCAAAAATTTAAGTATTTTTTTAAGATCATTCTTTTTAATTCTGTTAACTACTTTTTCATCATAAGTATTCGGATCATGAAAGAAAAGTCTAGCTTCGGTTTCGAAATCTTCTAATAAAAACAATCGCTCTTTTACGAGCTCATAAACCGCAAGTTTGTTTTTTTTCGATGTCGATGTAGAAAGACCGCTAAAAAAGCCAGGAAACCGCTTTAAAATAACTTTTGGATCTGTTGACAATAAAAATTTGTGATTAATCCAACGGGCTTTTTCAAAGTCAAACCGAGCACCAGCCTTTTGTATTTTCTTTATATCAAAATAATAGATCAGTTCTTTTAACATAAAAATTTCTTTTTCAGTCCCAGGGCTCCATCCTAATAGCGACATGTAATTTAATAGTGCCTCAGGTAAAAACCCTCTTTCTTTAAACCCTTTATTTTTCTCCCACTTTAATGGAAATACAGGAAACCCCAAATCATCTCCATCTCTTTTTGAAAGCTTGCCCTTTCCCCTAGGCTTTAAGATTAACGGCAGGTGCAAAAATTTGGGGGTTGACCAATTAAAAGCGTCATATATAAGCTTATGTAAAGGCAAAGAGGGGAGCCATTCTTCACCACGTATAACATGGGAAATCTTCATGTAGTGATCGTCAATTACATTTGCAAAGTGATAGGTTGGTAAACCATTTGCTTTTACCAATATTTTATCGTCAATCTCTTCGCTTTTGACATTTATTTTTCCTCTTATTTCGTCAAACAAATCAATATTTTTACCCGCTTCTACTTTAAGACGTATTACATAGCCCCCCTCTTTTATTTTCTCTTTTGTTTCTTTTTCACTTAGGTTTAACGAATTAAATAAACTATTTCTAGTGAAAGAGTCATATTTAAACTTTCTTCCGTCATTTTCGTATTTTTTTCTTAGTTTATCTAAAGATTCAGTTGAGTCAAAAGCGTAGTAGGCCTTTCCTTCCTTAATCAGCTTTATAATTTCTTTTTCATAAATATTTTTTCTCTCGCTCTGTTTGTAAGGTCCAAAACCTCCTCCATAATTTGGCCCCTCCTCAGGCTCAATTCCAAGCCACTGAAGCGAATCTAATATGTAATTTTCCGCTCCAATAACTTTTCTTTTATTATCAGTGTCTTCAATTCTTAAAATGAAGCGGCCATTATATTTCTTGGCATAGAGATAGTTAAATAGTGCAGTTCTTAACCCTCCAATATGAATTCCCCCGGTAGGGCTTGGTGCAAATCTTACGCGTATGCTCATAGCTGATTTTTATTCAAAGATAATACCATGAATAACCTTAATGAAATTATTTGTTTTTTCTTTGTTTTATATTTGTAAAAAAGTGATACGATTCTTTCATAAAAATTTTTTGACTTTAGACCAGAAGTTATTGGCTGAATGGCTTATTGAAATAGCAAAAAAAGAAGGGCAAGTCATTAAAAAGCTGGAATATAATTTTGTTAAAGCTCTTACTTTAGGTGAATTAAATAAAAAGTTTTTAAATCACGACACAGAAACGGATATTTTAACTTTTGACTATTCCAAAGACAATCAGATTACTGCTGAGGCATTCATTTCATGTGAAGCTTTAAAAGAAAATGCGAAAGAGTTCAAACAAAGTATTGAAAATGAGACGCTTAGATTAATTTCCCACGCACTGCTGCATTGTGCAGGCTATACGGATAAAGACGAAGACGAAAAATCGCTTATGAGAATTAAAGAAGATGAATATATTGAAATGTTCCACGTGAAACAATAATTTATGTTTGAAAAAGAATATGACGTTGTGGTTGTAGGTGGCGGACATGCCGGAGCAGAGGCTGCAGCTGCATCAGCAAATCTTGGGTCTTCTACTTTATTGGTGTCTATGAACCTCCAAACTATTGGCCAAATGTCATGCAATCCTGCTATGGGAGGTATCGCGAAAGGGCAAATTATTAGAGAGATAGACGCTTTAGGTGGATACAGTGGAATTGTCTCCGATAAAAGTGCTATTCAATTTAAAATGCTCAACCGGTCCAAGGGCCCAGCTATGTGGAGTCCTAGAGTCCAGTCCGATAGGATGTTGTTCGCCAAATATTGGAGGGATCTTCTCGAGCAGACGACAAATCTTGATTTTTATCAGGAAATGATCAATGATATTATTGTTGAGAAAGGGGTAATTAAAGGAGTAATTACCTCACTCGGAATTCCAATTTATTCCAAATCTGTTATACTTACCAACGGTACCTTTCTTAATGGTTTAATACATATTGGTGAGAAGAATTATGGTGGAGGTAGAGCTGGCGAGAATGCATCAATCGGCCTAACTAGAAGATTAGAAAGTTTCGGTTTTCAATCAGGACGAATGAAGACAGGTACGCCACCACGTGTAGATGGAAGGTCACTAAATTATAAAGTAATGGAGGAGCAGCCAGGTGATTTTGACCCGTCTAAATTTAGTTTCACTAATACCTCACCATTGACTAAACAACGAAGTTGTCATATGACTTATACAAGCCCTCAAGTACATGACTTGCTCCGTTTAGGATTTGACCGTTCCCCAATGTTTAACGGAAGTATTCAAAGTACTGGACCAAGGTATTGCCCCTCTATAGAGGATAAGATTAATCGATTTGCTGATAAATCTAGACATCAAATTTTTGTTGAGCCAGAGGGGTGGGACACTGTAGAGGTATATGTCAATGGCTTCTCTACCTCTTTACCTCAGGATATTCAATACAATGCGCTGAGATCTGTCAAAGGTTTTGAAAAAGTCAAGTTTTTTAGACCTGGCTACGCCATCGAATACGATTATTTTCCTCCTACTCAGTTAAAAAACACTCTGGAAACTAAGCTTATTAGAGGTCTTTTTTTCGCTGGGCAAATAAATGGGACTACTGGTTATGAAGAGGCGGCTTCTCAAGGACTTATGGCAGGTATTAATGCCCACCTTATGTTGAATGACCGAGCTCCCTTTGTTTTGAAAAGAAATGAGGCATATATTGGGGTTTTGATAGATGACTTAATTACTAAAGGCACTGACGAGCCGTATCGAATGTTTACATCAAGAGCTGAATACCGAACACTTTTGAGACAGGACAATGCTGATTTAAGACTGACACCTATCTCTTTTGAGCTGGGCCTAGCAAGTGAAGATCGCATGAAAGCTGTTGAGCTAAAGTCAACTCAAACTAAGGAATTGGTTTCTTTTTTTAAGTCACAAAGTTATAATGTAAGTGAGGTAAATATGCTTCTAGAAAAAAAGAATTCTAATTACGTGAAACAGCCAGACAAGCTTAACAAAATTTTCTCTCGTCCAAATATTACCCGCGAAGATATGATGTCTATTGAATCTGTCTCTGCGTACGTTAAAAAAAATAAACTAAATCTAGATATTATCGAGCAAGCAGAGATTCAGATTAAATATGAAGGCTATATAAAAAAAGAAATTGTTAATGCTGATAAGCTCAATCGGCTAGATCGCATAAAGGTCCCTGAGGACTTTGACTACAATTCTTTAGGCTCATTATCTCTTGAGGCAAAAGAGAAATTAAATATGATCAAACCAGCAAACCTTTCTCAAGCTTCAAGAATTAGTGGAATTAATCCAAGTGATATTAGTGTTCTTTTAGTAAAGCTGGGCAGATAATGTTCCACGTGGAACCTCACTTATGAAAAATAAAAATGATTTTTTTCTATACTCTGTAAGAGATGAATTAACATCAAATGACTCTTTCAATCTCTATTGGGACAAGAAAAGAAAAATAGCATGGACTGATGTAAGTAATACTAAAGATTTAAGTAAATATTACAAATCTGATCAATATATTTCTCATAACACAATGAACAAATCTTTCATCCAAATTCTTTATAATGTTGTGAGATCAATAATGTTTCATTATAAGTACAGAACCCTTAAGTCATTCGTAAAACCACTTGACAAGCTGTTAGATATCGGCTGTGGGGTTGGAAATTTTTTATCATTTATGGGCAAAAAAAACCTTAAGGTGACAGGTGTTGAAAATAACAGTGTCGCTCTAGAAATATGTAAGAAAAAAAACCTTAAAGTTTATGATTCTATAGAAAATTTACCGCATGAATTGTTCGATATTGTCTCTTTGTGGCATGTACTGGAGCATTTACCTCAACCCAATAAAATCATTGAAAAGATATATGATTTATTATCTTCGAAGGGAGTTTTAGTTATTGCAGTTCCAAATTTCTCCAGTCATGATCGTGAACATTACCAGAATAAGTGGGCAGCACTTGATGTTCCGCGACATCTATGGCACTTTACACCTGATGGCTTGGAGGAAATGCTATCTAGCGCAGGGTTTGAATTACTAAAAAAAAATCCACTTTTCTTTGATGTTTTCTATGTATCCTATTTATCTGAAAAGCACAAGGGAAATAAGCTGGCTTTTATATTAGCGGCCATAAAGGGTTGCTATTTTAGCATACTATCTTTTTTTACTAAAAAGCACTCTACGATTTCTTTTGTCTTTAAGAAGCAGCCTCTTTAATATTCAGCAAGCGGGTCATTTCTAGTGCTAAATTGCTAAATAAAATTTTAGGGTTGGCATTCCTTATAAGATAGTAATTTGCATTTTCCAATAATCTAACTATTTGAAGAATGTTGCCACTGTGAATAAAAGAAGCAAATTTTTTCATATTAAAATTATTATGAATAGTTAAATTAAATAAGGTTTCTGAATTATATGATATTAGCATTGCTTGCCGGATAAATTCTAAGGCATATTCTAAAAAGGACTTTTGTTCTTCTCGGTTTAACCTACTAACATTATCAGACCATTCCATTAAATTAATTACAATAGCCTTATTGGATTTTGCTTGAAAAGACGTTCTTAAGCAATTTATCCAAAGCTCTTCATATAGAATTGACTGTTTAGAAGGGTTTAATGAGGATAATATTTTTCTCCAGCTCCCCCTGCCACTTCTTATTAAATCTTTTGATTCTTCACTCTTGCCAATTGCTGATAGCTTATTTTCAATAGTTTTATCAAGAAGTGGCTTTAATTTGAGAATTTGGCATCTAGATGCTAATGTTGGCAAAAGCAATTCTAGCTGCTCTGCAACCAAAAGGAAATAAGTATTCCTTGACGGCTCCTCCAGAATTTTTAAAAGTTTATTTGACGCAGATTCTGTGAGTTTCTCCGTTCCAAAAAATATTACTACTTTATTATTACCACTGTGGGCTTTTAGATGCATTTTATGATTTATCTTCAGAATCTCTTCAACACCAATGATTCCCTGTTTATTAGTTGCATTGAGATGATTTATCCAATCCTGGGATCCTCCATAAATATTATCTGAAAGAAATTTGGACCAATCTTTATAAAAATCTTCAGATGTCGCTTTAGCGCTTCCTGAGTATTTGTTAATTACTGGATAAACAAAATGTAAGTCAGGATGATGATGAAATTTATTAGATGAAACCCCCTTTTGCTCTTCATTATCCAAGAACTCAAAACCATAAATTAACCCCATTCCGCAGGACAAAGCTAGTGGAAGAGCACCATAGCCTTTAGAATCTATAAACAACTGACAATGAGGGAATTGACCTTTGTTTACCATCTTTTTCAGCTTTAATTTTAGCTCCTCTTGTCCAATAATTTCGTTTAGGTACATTAGGCAATTATTTATTTATAATACTAAAAATAATCAATACTTTTGGATTCTCCTTTATTGTCAAAAACAATGTAATTAATCCGTATAATACAGCCTATGTAGTTTGAAAAAAAACTTATTTTTGAAAAAATTTAATGATGCGAACACTTATTAATAATGATTTTTCAAATCGTAGAGCACTAATTAGGGTTGATTTTAATGTACCCTTAGATGAAAATCTCAAGGTTACTGATAGCACTAGAATCCAAGCCGCTAAAGAATCAATTGAATATATTTTAAGTAATGGAGGTAGCTGTGTTCTAATTTCGCATCTTGGTCGTCCTAAAGGAAAAGATCCAGCCCTTTCGTTATCTAACATTGTTTATAAAGTTTCAGAAGTCCTAAGACTAAACATTTATTTTTGCGATGATTGTATAGGGTCAAATGCTGAGGCAGCAGCATCGGCGCTCAAGCCAGGGGAAGTACTGCTTATGGAAAACCTTCGGTATTATCCCGAAGAGACAGCTGGTGATACTGATTTTGCTCTTGCATTATCTAAGCTTGGGGACTTTTATGTAAATGATGCATTTGGAACAGCTCATCGTGCTCATTCATCAACCACAATAATTGCACAGTTTTTTGACGAGGAAAAATATTTTGGTAAGCTATTAGAAAGAGAATTCAAGGCAGTCCAAAAAATAATGAAGACTGGCGATAAACCTGTTTTGGCAATATTAGGTGGAGCAAAAGTTTCCTCTAAGATCACCATAATTGAAAACATATTAGATAAAATTGATCACCTTATAATCGGAGGTGGAATGGTTTACACTTTTGTTAAGGCATTGGGCGGAAATATTGGTCAATCTATTTGTGAATATAACTATACAGACTTTGCTTTGGAATTAATTGAAAAAGCAAAATTAAAAAACGTAAAAATTCATTTACCTATTGATGTTATTATAGCTGATAGTTTTTCAAATAATGCAAATAAAAAAATATGTAAAGCATCAGAAATTCCGGATAATTGGCAAGGGCTTGATGCTGGACCAGAAACATTAAATGCCTTTGAAAAAGTCGTAATGAATTCCAAAACTATTTTATGGAACGGTCCATTGGGTGTCTTTGAATTTGAAAAATTTTCAATTGGAACTATTGAACTTGGAAAAATTATTGGTAAGAGTACCTCTGCTGGAGCCTTTTCTTTAGTTGGAGGAGGAGACTCAGTGGCTGCAGTTAAACAGTTTTCTTTAGAGTCAAAAATGAGCTACATTTCAACTGGCGGAGGGGCAATGTTGGAATGTCTAGAAGGAAAAACGCTTCCCGGAATAGAAGCGCTTTTCAATTAGGCTCAATTATGAGGAAAGCTTTATTATTTGTCTTTATTTTGTTTCATGGTTGTAAAGAAATCCAACCAAAGATACCCTACCTTCCTGATTCTAGTGGAAACATCAATCATTTGACTATTGTAATGTCCGAAAAAAGTTGGAATAGTTTTTTGGGTGCTAGAACAAGGAAATTACTTTCGACTCCCTATCAAGGCCTCCCATTTGATGAGCCACAATTTTCAGTAAAATTTATTCCTCAAAAGATTTTTACTGGATTTGCCAAGAATAGTAGAAATATTATTTGGTTTGTAAAGGATACTATTGGAAGATTTGAACTTATAGAGAATATGATGGCTAAACCGCAACTTGTCGCTAGAGTTAGCGGTGAAGATGACGAAATTCAAGCATTTTATTTAAATGAGAACATTGAATTATTAAAAGCATCAATAAGTAAAGTTGAGCAAAAAGAAAAAATTAGAAGAATTATGAAATCTCCGAGTGATAATAAGGAGCTTATCAGTAAATTTCAAATTTCAATAACTTATCCATCAGCATATAAGATTTTCAAGGATACTGTAAACTTTCTATGGATGCAGAAACCGATTCTAAAAGGCCACATGAATATAATTGCATATACTTTACCACTTAATACTTTAAAGGGGATTATAAAAAAAAGAATTCCAGCCATAAGGGATTCTATAGGAAGGGTATATATTCCTGGCAGATTGCCAGGCTCCTACATGATTACTGAGAAGGCTTATCGACCTTACTTTTTTAAGACCCAAATAAAAGGTAACTTGACATACTTAACAAAGGGAACTTGGGAGGTAGCAAATGATTTTATGGCTGGTCCCTTTATCAATTACATGGTGAGAGATACCTCCAAAAACAGATGGATTGTACTGGAGGGTTTTACCTTTGCACCTTCGGTAAGCAAAAGGGATTATATGTTTGAATTAAACACAATTTTAGGTAGTGTAAAGTTTAAATAATTTTAAACCTGATTACTTTTTTTCTGAATTTTTGTCATCAGACTCTTGGTCTTCTTTTGTAGCTTTTTTAAACTCTTTTATTCCACTGCCAAGCCCTTTCATCAATTCAGGTATTTTTCTACCTCCAAAAAGTAATAAAACAACAACTACTATAAGAATAATTTGTGGTGCGCCTATCATGCCTAGAAATATTATCATTGAGAACATTAAATATTTTTATCAAATGTAATTAATATTTAAGTCAAATCTAAATTTCTTTCAAAGCCTAGAAAATAATTTTATCAGTGTTATAACTATATTTGTTTATAATGGCTAATAAAAAAAACAATAATCGTACTTGGCTTCAAAATCTTTTGAATCGGTACCGAATGATTGTAATTAACGAAACTACATTCAATGAAGAGCTTTCATTCCGGTTTTCGAGATTGAATATTTTGTCAATAATAATCTTGTTATTAGTCTTTATTTTTACTGGAACATTTTTTTTGGTTTCTTACACACCCATAAAGGAGTTCATTCCAGGGTATACTTCCACGAAAGTAAGAAAAGAAGCTATCAGAAATACATTTCTTCTCGACTCTTTAGTTACTAAATTTCAAAAACAAGACCAATTTATTAAGTCAATCAAAAGTGCACTAAGTGGAAAAAATGAAAGTGATGAGGGATTATTAAAGGAGATTAACAAAAGCAATTTAGAGCCCTTTAATCGAGAGTTTAATCGCGTTAAGGCAGATTCCCTTTTAAGATTAGAGGTTATGCAAGAAGACAAGTATAATTTGATGCCAAACTCCAAAAATAATGTCAAATTTATGTTATTTTCACCAGCTTCTGGACTTATTTCAGAACCTTTTAATAGCGAAATTAAACATTTTGCTGTTGATATTGCATTAGCCAAAGATACACCAATTAAATCAGTAGCAGTTGGTACAGTCGTTCTTGCTGAATGGACCTCAGATACAGGTTATGTAATTGTTATCAAACATAATCATGGATTACTTTCTGTTTACAAGCATAACTCTACAATTGAAAAGTCACAGGGAGATATTGTTCAGGCAGGAGAAGTTATTGCATTTGCTGGAAATTCAGGAGAACTTTCCACAGGCTACCATCTTCATTTTGAATTATGGATTGATGGGTATCCAGTAGATCCAACAAATTTTATCGATTTTTCTCAAGGTTTATGATCAAGGCAATAATGGCAAAACTGTTTTCAAAGATAATCCACCAAAAAAATAAAAAGTGGATTAATAATCCACTAGAATTTCAGAGAAAAACATTTAATAACCTAATAAAAAAAGCTACTTATACTGATTTTGGGAAAGATCATAACTTTCATAAAATTAATGATTATGGTGATTTTCAAGCAGAAGTACCAATTAGAGATTACGAAGGTTTACGCCCTTATGTCGATAAAATGTTAGCCGGTAGAGAATCTGTATTGTGGCCTGGAAAACCGCTTTATTTCGCCAAAACAAGCGGAACTACCTCTGGAGTCAAATACATACCTATTAGTAAAGATTCTATGCCGACCCACATCAAAGCGGCACGAGATTCAATTTTAAATTATATTTACAAAACTGGTAAAGCTAATTTTGTTAACGGAAAACAAATTTTTCTTCAAGGAAGCCCAATTTTAGAAAAAACCAAAGAGGGAATTACTTACGGTCGGTTATCTGGGATTGTAGCTCATTATGTTCCTAAATATCTCCAAAAAAGCAGAATGCCTTCATGGGAAAATAATTGTATTGATGATTGGGAAACCAAAGTAAATGCAATTGTGGAAGAAACTTTTTCTGAAAACATGACTTTAATTGCTGGGATCCCATCTTGGGTTCAAATGTATTTTGAAAAGTTAATTGAAAAATCTAATCTCCCAGTAGGAGAGAAGTTTAAAAATTTCTCATTATTTGTGTATGGGGGTGTAAATTATGAACCTTATCGACCCATGTTTGAAAAATTAATTGGAAGGAAAGTAGATTCAATTGAATTATTTCCTGCCTCCGAAGGGTTTTTTGCATATCAAGACCAGCCTATGGAAAGAGGCTTGCTGCTTTTAGTTAATAATGGAATTTTTTATGAATTTATCAAAGCTGAAGAATTTTGGGAGGACAACCCTAAACGATATACTTTAGGTCAGGTCGAACTAGATGTCAATTATGTTCTCATATTGTCAACTACAGCAGGGTTGTGGGGTTATAATATCGGGGATACCATAAAGTTTATTTCCTTATTACCTTATCGACTTATTGTAACAGGAAGAATTAAGCATTATATTTCTGCATTCGGCGAACACGTTATTGGTAAGGAGGTTGAAATAGCAATGGAGGAGGCCTGCAAGTACTTTGCTATTCAGATAAAAGAGTTTACCGTTGCCCCGCAAATCAATCCTAAAGTCGGACTACCTTATCATGAATGGTTTGTTGAGTTTGAGAAAATTCCTGACAAAATTGATCAATTTGCTGCCCTATTAGACCAAACCATGCAAAACCAAAATATTTATTATCAAGATTTAATCTTAGGAAAAGTATTACGTACTTTAGTCGTTACACCAGTTGTTAAAGGTGGTTTTCAAACTTTTATGAAAAATATTGGAAAACTTGGTGGACAAAATAAAGTTCCTCGATTATCTAATGACAGAAAAATAGCAGATCAACTTCCAATTAGGTAATATGTATCAAAACACCTCCCATGATAAACGCTATCGAAAAACGCTCAGTTTCCTAGAAAAGCATGTACCAAAGGGTTCAAGTATCCTCGACTTAGGAGTTAAAAATCCACTGTCACAACTTATGGAGCAACAAGGTTATAAGGTTAAAAACACATCAGGAGAAGATCTAGACGAAGATAAATCTGCATTAATTCAGTCTAAAGCAGAGGTTGTAACCGCTTTTGAAATATTAGAACACTTGCTTTCTTCTTATGAGCTGTTAAAAAGTATAAAAGCCGAAAAGATAGTTGTAAGTGTTCCATTACGGCTGTGGTTTTCTCCCGCTTACAGGAGTAAAAAGGACCTTTGGGACAGGCATTATCATGAGTTTGAAGATTGGCAACTTGATTGGCTCTTAGAAAAAACAGGATGGAAAATAATTGCGAGTGAGCAATGGACCAATCCCAACCGTGGGTTTGGAATAAGAACAATTTTGAGATACTTTACTCCGCGCTACTATATTGTATTTGCTAAAAAAAACAAGCCTAAAAATTGAATTTCTATATTATTATACCGGTTCACAACGAGGAAAAATATATATCTCAAACGCTCCAATCTATTGTAAATCAAATTTTAAAACCTAAAAAACTTGTAGTAGTAAATGACAATTCCTCAGATAATACAGGATTAATAATTAATGATTTCGTTAAACGCTTTGACTGGATTCAAAAGGTAGAAAATAAATCCTCTAACTTTCACCTTCCTGGGACCAAAACCATCAATGCCTTTTATGCGGGGTATGAAATTCTTGACGAAGATTATGATGTATTATGTAAGTTCGATGGAGACTTAATCTTTGAACCAAATTATTTGTCTAGCCTAAAAGTAAATTTTGAGAACAACCCCAGATTGGGAATGTTTGGAGGGGTTTGCTATATTAAAAAAGAAAATAATTGGATACTAGAAAACTTGAGTCAAAATAACCATATAAGAGGGGCATTAAAAGCTTACAGAAAGGAATGCTTTTTTCAGGTTGGAAAATTAAGAAGAGCCATTGGTTGGGACACTTTAGATGAACTACTTGCCCAATATTATCAATGGGAAGTTTTAGTGGATGGTTCCCTTAAAGTAAAGCACCTTAAGCCAACGGGTTTCAATTATAGTAAAGGTTCCACCTTATTACAAGGTGAGGCAATCTATAGAATGAGGTTAGGTTGGTTATTAACCCTTATTATTGCTATAAAACGAGGAATGGTTGTTCAAAGCTTTGGGGTATTTTGGAGCTACCTTAAGGGCTATTCAATTGCAAAAAAAAATAAGACTCCATTTACAGTTGACCAATTACAAGGAAAATTCATAAGAAAATACCGGTGGAGGATGATTTTAAGGCGGATAAAACCAAAATAATTTACACTTATTTTATATTTACATTCAATGGAGAAAATCAATATACTTGTTTTGGGAAGCGGTGGAAGAGAGCATGCTTTTTGTTGGAAATTAGTAAATAGTAAAATCACCAATAAACTATTTATTGCTCCTGGAAATGCAGGAACTTCTGTCATTGCAAAAAACCTTGATATTGGGATTAATGATTTCGAGGGTATAAAAAAAGCAGTTATTCAAAATCAAATCAATTTAGTATTAGTTGGTCCTGAAGATCCACTTGTGAATGGCATTCACGATTTTTTCCTTTTAGATGAAATATTAAAGTATATTCCAGTTATTGGCCCCCAAAAGTTGGGGGCCACACTTGAGGGGAGCAAGGAGTTTGCGAAGGATTTCATGCTAAGACATGAAATACCAACAGCAGAATATGGTTCCTTTACCGCTGAGAATATTAATGAAGGATACGCTTTTTTGGATAGAATGAAATCTCCATACGTACTTAAGGCTGATGGTTTGGCTGCTGGAAAAGGTGTACTAATAATTGATGATTTAAGTGAGGCAAAATATGAGCTTGCTAATATGCTACTCGACAAAAAGTTTGGAGTTGCCTCCTCAAAAGTTGTTATTGAAGAGTTTTTAAAAGGGATTGAACTCTCCTGCTTTGTTTTGACTGATGGAAAAAATTATCTAACCTTCCCTTTGGCAAAAGACTACAAAAGAATTGGCGAGGGAGATCAAGGGCTTAACACTGGAGGAATGGGAGCGATATCACCAGTTCCATTTTCCGATAAACAATTTAAAAAAAAAATACACGACAGAATTGTTAGACCTACAATTGAGGGATTACAAAAAGACAATATTCCTTATGTAGGCTTTGTTTTTATTGGCCTGATTAAAGTCGGGGAGGAACCCTATG
>Ga0160422_10000642_pt1 | contig 21246 bp, 20 predicted proteins | sample Fk160mmetaG_FD_108192 | JGI IMG/M metagenome (GOLD analysis project Ga0160422, IMG submission 108192) | Marine microbial communities from the Central Pacific Ocean - Fk160115 60m metaG | ecosystem: Environmental > Aquatic > Marine > Oceanic > Photic zone | place: The Central Pacific Ocean...
TAAATACCGGATTTCGAGTTGGTCCAATTAACTGGAATGGAAAAGATGATTTTCAAGTAAATATTGGACGAGGAACATATATATATAAATTAAAAGTAAAAGATGAAAGTGGTGTATTTGTGGAAAAATTAGAAAAATTAGTAATATTGAAATGATTCTTTCGTTTACTACCAATATAAATAAAGTATATTTGCTAAATTTACAAAATAAATGAAAAAGATTTTGGTCATATTTTCATCTATATTAATTGTTTTTTCATCAAAAGCACAAATTGATTATGATGAGGTTCTTGGAGGTAACTTGAATACTATTACAACAGCTGTTCCTTTTTTACTTATTTCTCCTGATTCAAGATCTGGAGCAATGGGAGACGTTGGAGTAGCTACCTCACCTGATGCAAGTTCAATGCATTGGAATCCTGCAAAATTAAGTTTTACAGAAGATAATGTCGGAATATCGGTTTCCATCGTTCCATGGCTCAGAGAACTAGTTCCAGATATTAATTTACAGTATATTGGAGGTTATTATAAATTGAATAATAATGAATCCATTGGATACGAACTAAGATATTTTTCATTGGGAGACATTACCTTTACAGATAATTCTGGACAAGTTATTGGACAGTATAAGCCAAATGAAATGGCAATTGGAACAGCATATTCAAGAAAATTAACTAGAGACCTATCCATAGCCATTTCAGCAAGATATATTTACTCTAATTTAACAGGTGGTCAATCAGCTGGAGGGACCGAGACAGTAGCCGGACAATCTATTGCTTCTGATATTTCAACTTTTTATACTAAAAATACCAGAATAGCTGGAAAAAATTCAGATATTTCTTTTGGAATGAATATCTCAAACATGGGTAATAAGATATCATACACAGAAACAATTACAAGAGATTTTATCCCCATTAACTTACGATTAGGTACAGACATTACTTCAGAGATGGATGACTATAATAAAATATCATTCGCTATTGATTTAAATAAATTATTGGTTCCTACACCCCCTTTATATGATACAGAAACTGGGGCAATTATCGCTGGAAAGGATCCTGATGTAGGAATCGTAACTGGAATATTTCAATCTTTTGGGGATGCTCCTGGTGAAATAGATGAAAATGGAGTTTCTATTCCTGGAAGTAAATTTAAAGAAGAAATCAGAGAAATTAATATATCAGCGGGTCTGGAATATTGGTATGATAATCAATTTGCACTAAGAGCGGGATATTTTCATGAGCATGATACTAAGGGAGGTAGAAAGTTTCTTACATTTGGTTCAGGTGTAAAATACAATGTATTTGCACTAGATTTTTCTTATTTAATTAGCACTAGTAATTTAGGAGGAACTAATCCTTTAGCTAATACAATGAGATTTACTTTAGTATTTGATTTAGGAACAATTGGATGATGAAGATTAGAGTTGGATTTGGATTTGACGTTCATCAGTTAAAAGAAGGTTTGAACTTTTGCTTAGGAGGGATAATTATCCCACATAGCAAAGGAAGTCTTGGTCATTCTGACGCTGATGTTTTGATTCACACCATATGTGACGCATTGTTAGGTGCAGCAAATATGGGTGATATTGGTAAACTTTTTCCAGATACTTCACCGGTATATAAAGGGATTGATAGTAAAATATTATTAAAAGAAGTTGTTAATTTAATTAATCAGAAAGAATATATTATTAGTAATATTGATTCAACAATTTGTTTACAGAAACCAAAAATTGGTAAGTATATTCCTGAGATGAAAAGAGTACTTTCTAAATGTATGAAAATAGATGTCGAGGATATTTCAATTAAGGCTACAACAACTGAAAAGCTTGGTTTTGTTGGTAAAGAAGAAGGAGTTTCCGCATATGCAACTGTATTGATTCATAAGAGTTAGAATCCTACTATTTTTTGTCTCTTAAAAAAACCAATATTTCAGATTCTGCACAAACAATACCATTTTTGTTTATTGCTTTGATACAATGCCACATTTCAATTTTACCTTTAGAGTTTAATTCCTTTTCAGCTAACTCAATATCTTCTTTATTTATCTTAAACTCTAATATTAAATGTGAATCTGCAGGTTTTAAATAGTTTATTTTTGCGCTTTTTATCCAAACTTCAAGTTTCCTGTTTTTTTGGTGAAAAATATTATAGTACATCGTTGGTAAATATGGGTCAAATGCTGAAAAGATTGAACCTCCAAAGATAGTTTTATGAAAATTAATATTTAGAATTGATCTTCTAAGTTTTACTTTCATATAGGAATAATCCTTGGAGATTTCTTTTAATATTATCCGATTAAAAAATAATGGAGGAAAAATATTTAAAATTAATTGTAAAGTTTTTCTTCTTAACATGAATCCAAAATTAACAAAAAACCTCATTCTAAGTGAATGAGGTTTAGAGATAAGTAATGAAAATTAGTATTAAATATTTGATAAATATTCAGCTACACTTTCATGGGTTTCGTTCATAGCGTCATCACCTTTACTCCAGTTCGCTGGACATACTTCACCATTTTCTTCGTGATGATGAAGAGCGTCAATCATTCTTATTGTTTCATCAACATTTCTTCCAAGTGGAAGGTGATTAATAAGTTGATGTTGTACGATTCCTTGCTTGTCAATAATAAATAGACCCCTAAAAGCAATCATGGGTCCTGTGGACGTTAACATATCATTTTCGTCAACCTCATAGTCTCCAAACAACACATCATAATTCATGCTAATTGTTTTATCAATGTCCGCCAGTATTGGGTATGTTATTCCTTTTATTCCACCTTTATCTTTTTCTACTTGTAACCATCCCCAATGTGACTGTTCACTATCAGTGGAACAAGCTATTAATTCAACATTTCTTGATTCAAACTCAGATAACTTTTCTTGGAAAGCAAATAATTCTGTTGGACAAACAAATGTAAAATCTTTTGGATAAAAGAATAAAACAATTGTTTTTTTTCCAATATAATCACTTAATGAAAAGTTGTCTATAATATCTCCACCATTAACAACTGCTTTAGTTTTAAATAACGGAGCTTTTTTTCCTACAAGTACTGACATTTTTTTTATTTTGTTTATTAATAATTTTACAAAAATATAAATTATTTTAGATTTTAGAAAGGATAAATTTTACTCTTTTTTCAATATCTCCAATTGGTATTTTTATCAGTTGATAATTGTGTAATGAGTAGCAACTAATCAAATTTTCTTCTATTTTTTTCGCTTGTTCTAAAGATTCTCTTCTTTCTTTGTCTTTAGTGTATATTTCTTCCCATAATGGGGTGTAAAATACTTTCTTATTATATCTAAGTGTTTTAATTGATTCTTTAATATTACTTGAAATTTCTAATTTGCCAATCTCTAAATATGCATAGATATCTACTATTCCTCTATCAAAGAAACATAATTTTTCTTTTGATTTTAAAAATTGTTTTTTTCTTAAATCAAACACTTTTTTTGAAAATAAATTAAGATTTTTCCATGGGAGAGCTTCCCCATTTTTCGCTATTTGTTCACTAATTATTTTTCTTGAAATCTCTTCTTTACAAGAATATCCTATTTTTTTTAAATGTTCAATAATAGTAGTTTTTCCTGTACCAGGAGCTCCGGTAATTACATATTTTCCCATAATATTTTTAATTTTTTTAAAATAATCTAAAATAATATATGACCATTGTTATCAAGGGAAATTATTTGTATTTTTTTGCTATTAAAATTAACCTATCAGAGCTTTTAGGATCAAACTTATTTAGTTGATAATCTCCAAATTTATAAGTTATTTCTAGATTGATAGAGTTAAAAATTTTATAAAAATCAGAGTAATTTAAAGCTTTTACTTTTTCAGTAAATTCAAATTCATTCCCACTATCTATAAATTTTATATTTTTCAATATAAATCCTTCTTCAATCCTTCTTTTTATGTTAAATTCAATTCCAGATAATGTTTTTTTTTCTGTTTCAACTAACTCAGAGATTACTTTTTTAGAATTAAAGAAATCCAGAATAAAAATTCCATTTTCTTTTAAGTTACTACTAATCGATTTTATTGCTTTAAAATTTTCATAATCTGATTCAAAATACCCAAATGAAGTAAATAAATTTAATACCACATCAAAATATTCTTTTTTATATGGTTTTCGCATATCCCATATATCAAACGTAATTTTATTGTTGGATTTTTGTTTTGCGGAAGTTATGTTTTTTTTAGAAAGATCGATTCCAGTTATATTATACCCCAGGCTATTTAAATAAATAGAATGCCTGCCATTGCCGCAAGCAACATCGAGAATTTTTTCTTCTTTTTTTAGAAATTTTTGAAGAACATTTAAGAATTTTTCCGCTTCCTTTTTATCTCTGTTTTGGTAAAGAATTTGATAGTAACTTGAGTTAAACCAATCTGCAAACCACTCCATAAAAATTATTTTTTTCGTATAATTAGTTTTTTTTCCGCCATATTTTTATTGTTATATACTCTTACAATATAAAAGCCATCTTTTATATCTGTGACGTCTATAGTTGTGTGGTATTTCTCAATCTTCATGTGTTTTATTAACCTTCCAGAAATATCAAAAACACATAATTCTGGCTCCTTTAGGTTGGTTTTTATATTTAATATACCAGTGGATGGATTAGGATATATTCTGCAATAAGAAGAAACTTCTTCTTCCTCCAGTGATAAAATATTCTGTCCATTTACTTTTACATTGTCCATAAAAAATCGGTTGCCATAATCGTTTATCGCAACAAATCGTATAAGTATAGTATCTCCATTGAATCCCCAACTACTTAAATTTATACTATCAGTATTCCAACTTCCACAACTTGGGTACCATGCACTTGCTACGTATGGGGTAGTTTGTAAATCCTGTCCAATCGCTCCATAAATAGAATCCCAACTCTCTCCACAATCTGTGGAAATCTCAATTCTTAATCCATCATCATATCCAGGAGCATATCCAGAGTAAGCATAGTCGTAAATTAACCAGTTTTCTGCAGTTTGTCCTCCTCCTAATTTTAACTTATTAGAAATTAAATATGCTTCTTCACCACTCTGATCAATCCAATAATGATTTACGTAGGCAACTGTATCGGGTAAGCAATTTGCTCCGGTATCTACAATTATAGATTGCCAGGAATAAGAAGAGGTAGGATTCTGCCAATCTGAAGGAGGAAAAATGTCACTGTCAAATCTTTCATACAAAGAATTTGAATTTGTAATTGGAAATACTGTATCAGTATAAATTATAAAATTTGGGATAGTTTGGGTGTTTGTGCCAAAAGTGTCTGTTATTTTTAAAGTTACATCATAACTTCCAGGACTAGAATAAACTACAATAGGATCTTCTAAATTAGATGTGCTTGGAATTCCTCCAGGGAAGGACCATTCCCAACTTGCGCTATTGATACGCACTGCGGAGTGATCTACAAATCGAACCGTGTCGTTTAAACAATTGATAGTCAATTTGTCAGCAGATATTTGAGCAGATGGAGGACTATTTTCATAAAATTCAATTTCGTATGCTGAACGATTGGTTCCATTAAATAATTTTCCTTCTCTATAATAAGGTATAAGCTGTGTTGAAGTAGTACTTTTTGGTAAATTATTATCGTAGATTTCCCAATCTGTCATAGTGTTGTTCCTGTAATATACTGCATTTCTTGTTCCAAGATATACACCTCCATTACTTCCTCTTTGATGTTCAATATTGGTAGCGTTGATATTATTAAGAGTAGGGGTGCTCCAGTTGTCCCAAGTCATTCCTCCATTAGATGATTTAAATACTTCATAACCTTGTGCATCTTGTACCTCACCGTACATAGATGTTCTAGCAATCCAAAGTGTATTTTCATCGTCACTACTAATTGTTATATCGTATGGAATCCAATCTTGACCGTTTATGTTTGTAGGAGTAATGTCAGACCAGTTTTTTCCTGCATTATCAGTTCTCCACAACTTTTTAGTTCCCCACCAGGATGGCCAAGTAGCTACATATATTACATCAGGATTACTCCACGCAATTTCAACTGAAGTCACTTTATCATCAAAATGATAAACAGGACTATACGTTGAAGCGTTATCTTTTGACATCCATAGAGTAGAGTCATTACCTATATAGCTCCAATTAAAACATCTAGGGTCAAATTCCATTTGTGAAGATTCTCCAATGATATAGGAAGCATTGGGTTTTAAAGCTAAAGTAAATGTAGAAATGTCCTTGGTTCTATCACCGGATAAAATTTTTCCATTATAATCGCTATACGCAACTCTAGACATTCCAAAATTAACAAATCCTCTGATATTATCCCCTCCATCAGTCGATAGCCAGTCGTTAAAATAAGTATTACCGTCTTTTAATAAGGTTCCGTTATGATAGGTTCCTCCTAACATTACATTTCCGTCTTTAAATCCAGCTCCAAAACCCCAAAAATCTGTTCCTGCTATTCCGTTTTGTTTTTTATAGATACTATCTCCATAGTCTGTAGAGTAAAATATACCACCATCACAGGCAAACCATAAATCGTTCCCAAAATAATTAATGTCATGAATATCTGCGTGTACATATCCTTTCTTATAAGGAGTACTCCATTTTGATGGGCAATTAAAAGAAACTCCTCCATCAGTTGATATCCAATGGTTAACACCTCCTACATGAATAATGTCTGCATTGTTAGGATTAACAGCTAATGCTAAATCATAATAATATTGACCCCCATCATCTGAGCCATCTGGTTGCCATCCCATCATATTTATATTTATACTATCAGGAACTCCTGCGGGATGGGGTCCACAACACTGAAAAGTCCAATTCTCTCCTTTGTCGTTACTAATGTAGATTCCATATAATCCACTTCCTCCATTTGCACTTCCAGTAGCAAGTGCTACAATTTTATTTGGATCTGCAGGACTAATTGCAATTTCTGTTCTTTTTTGTTCATCTGCAGAATTTGGATTTGGCCATCCATTTGAAAACAATGTTATTGTGTTTCCACCATCATCTGATCTGTAAAACTCAGTCTTATTGGCAGTTCGTTTTATAAAATATATAGTGTCAGCATTATTAGGATGAAATTCAATTTCTAAGAAATCACCCGACATAATAGTATAAAAATTATCTCCTCTGTCGATGGATTTAAACAATCCTTTATCTGTCGCAATAAACAACTCTAAGTTGTTAGTAGGATTTAATTTTATATCTTTAACAACATGAGAGAGATTTGTAAAAGAAGCGTCCCCTATTGAAGTCCAATTAGAACCACTATCGTAAGATCTATAAACACCACCATTTCCGCTTATATATATTACATCCGAATCCAAGAAATCAATTTCAATTGCGTATACTTCATTTAGAGGAAGTTCTCTTGTGATTAAATTCCAATTATCACCCTTATCAGTTGTTTTCCAGGCTCCCGCTGTAGCTGTTCCTGCGTATAAAATATTTGGATTACTAATGGATTGTTCAACTGTATATACATGAGCAGCACCTGGAGCGTAACTTCTACTATTTGCGTCTTTATCAAAATCCCATGGACCAATACAGTGCCATTGGTTGGTACTCTTAGATTCAGATGAACTTATGTTAAGATTAGTTGTTCTACTCAAAGAACGAATCCATCTCTTGTAGTATTGAGTGTGTTTGTTTTTAATAAACTTATTGTTAGTGTAAAACTTATTGTATTCTTTTACAACTTTTCCTACATTAGGAGATTCAGAATACATTAATTGAACCCATTTTGGAAGTTCTTTCGAATCTATATTATACTTCATTTCAAATTGAGCTGTGGCAAAATTTAAAAAACATGTAAGTAAAATTATAAGCAGTTTTTTCATTTAATAAAAAAGACCTCAATCGAGGCCTTAAAAATAGTATTTTATTTATTTTAAATTAAATGCTGATTTTATTTCCTTTTGACAGTCTAATTTTTCCCAAGTAAAAGTTTCTACCTCAAAATTTTGTGTTTTTCCACCAACATTAAAGGTGACAATTTTATTTTTAGATTCTCTCCCCATATGACCATATGCCGCTGTTTCAGAGTAAATAGGATTTTTTAACTTTAATCTACTAATAATTGATGCAGGTTTTAAATTAAAACACGGCATATTATTTATTGTTTCAGCTATTTCTCCATCTGTTAAATTAACTTTTGAAGTTCCGTAAGTATCAACAAAAATACCCATTGGTTCTGCTACTCCAATAGCATAACTTACTTGAACTAATATTCTTTCAGCTACTCCAGCAGCTACTAAATTTTTAGCTATGTGTCTTGTAGCATAAGCGGCAGATCGATCTACTTTAGATGGATCTTTTCCACTAAAAGCTCCTCCTCCATGTGCTCCTTTTCCACCATATGTATCTACAATTATTTTACGTCCAGTAAGTCCAGTATCTCCGTGGGGTCCACCAATTACAAACTTGCCTGTGGGATTTACATGATATTTTTCAGTTCCAAATAAGGATTGATTTTCTTTAGAAAGTTGTTCCTTAACTCTTGGGATTAATATATTTTTTACATCATCCTCAATTTTTTTTTGCATTAATTCTTCAGAATCAAAATCGTCATGTTGAGTTGATACAACAATATCTGTAATTCTCATAGCCTTGTGATTATCACTATACTCAATAGTTACCTGAGATTTTGAATCAGGACGTAAATATGTCATTTCAAGTCCTTTTTTTCTTATTTCAGACAATTCTATTAGTATTTTGTGTGATATATCTAAAGCTAGTGGCATTAGGTTTTCAGTTTCATTTGTTGCATATCCAAACATCATCCCTTGGTCACCAGCACCTTGCTCTTGGTGCAGTCCCTCTCCCTCTGTAACTCCTTGTCTGATATCTGCGGATTGCTCATGGATTGCAGAAATAACTCCACAACTATCAGCATCAAATTGATATTCTGATTTAACATATCCAATTTTTCTGATTACTTCTCTTGCTACTTTCTGTACATCTACATATCCTTTAGTTTTTACTTCTCCACTTAATACGGTTAATCCAGTTGTAACCAAAGTTTCGCAAGCAACTTTTGAATTTGGATCTTGAGCTAAAAAATTATCTAAAAGAGCGTCAGAGATTTGGTCTGAAACCTTATCAGGGTGTCCTTCAGAAACTGATTCTGATGTAAAGTAATACGACATTTCTAATTTATTTTGTTAATAATATTTATTTAGAAAATAGGTTGGATTTGGCTATAATACTCAGTCTTGTGGACATTTGCTATTTTAGCATTTTTTTTGGTGGTTGCAATAGGCCAAATCTTTCCACATTTCTTGAGACAAATATAGAAAAATAATATTTTTATTTAATGATTTGGAAATTAATTTTTTTTGTTATTGATTTGATGTTGAGGTATCAAGAAAGATGGAGAGATGGGTCCTTTGATGTCTTGTAAAACATGAAAAACACAGGGTGCCAATTCCCACTTCATTTTGGAGAAAGATGATGAAATCCACATGTTTTCTAATATTTTTTTTGAAAATTTTTGAAAATATCTAAATGAATAAGACGATAGAAGACATAACAATGGGAAAATCCGAAAATATAAAGAAAATTGTACTCTCATTTTCTTAAGATTAATAATGATTCACATTAATTAGATAATTTTTCATTAATTTTGCTAAAGTTTATTTTAATTTATGAAAAGAATTTTAACATTACTCACTTTCATTTTATCTATTTTGACATTTGTATCTTCAGCTCAAAAGATCAAATATGAAAAATCAACTTTTGAAGTATATGGAAATTGTGATATGTGTAAAACATTAATTGAAACTACAGCAAGAGCAATATATGGAGTAAAAATAGCAAAATGGAACTCAACAAAAAAAACTATGAGAGTTAAGTTTAACAAGGATTTGACTTCCATTGACGAAATACAAGAAGCAATTTCCAATATTGGTTATGATACCGAAAAATACAGAGCCCCTAATGAAGTCTATGAAAAACTACATAATTGAAGCAAGAATGACCGAAAACCAAGTAAATAATTTATTATGAATAAAAATATTTTTAATACGTTAATTTTATTTCTTATCACTGTAGTTTCTTACTCTCAAGTAGCTACAGATTTTTCAGCAAATGATTGCGGTGGAACATCACACAATCTGTATTCACATTTAGACGATGGTCATGTGGTTGTAATTTGTTGGGTTATGCCATGCGGTCCATGTGCTTCCGGTGCGGAACATGCACAAAATGCCGTTCAATCTTTTGATGTTACTCACCCAGGGTTGATAAAATATTATATCGTTGACGATTTTGCAAATTCAGATTGTAATTTTCTCACAGCGTGGAATGGAAGTTATCAATTATTTCCTGACGCCACTTTTTCAAACCCTTCCATTGATATGAATGATTATGGAGGTATTGGTATGCCAAAAGTTGTAGTTATTGGTCCAAATAAACAAGTGTATTATAACGGAAAAAATAATGAAATTACACAATCTGCAATAATTGACGGGATTAATCAATCTTTACAAATATCTACCAATTTAGAGAATAACGATATAAATCAAGGATTTTCTTTTTTTTATGACAATCAAAATAAACTAATTCAATTTTATGATACTAAAATTATTAATTATGAAATATTTTCTTCCGATGGAAAATTAGTTGATTTCTCAAATTCATCAATTAGTGAAATTAATGTTAAATATTTATCAAGAGGGCTCTATATAATTAAATACAACTCCAAGGAAAAAGTCTTTACTCGTAGATTTATAGTACGTAATTAAAAATAATTTTAAAAAATTATACTAATTGAATTATTTTATTTTCATTCCATTAATTTTTCTTCTAATTATAGATGTTTACTTTTTTCAAAGTAATAACAATTACTTTCAGAAAATTTTTTTTGGATTCCCGATATTTAAATATTCCTATTGGATATTGAGCGTTTCTGTTTATTCTGTTCTGTTGTATCATTCTTATGATTATCAAAATGAATCTAAGTTTGTAAACATCAAACCATTCATTTTCAGTCTTATTTTTGTTATTTATATTTCAAAGTTTGTAGGTTTGTTCCCATTATTAATAGATGACGCAATTCGTTTATTTAAACTTTGTTTCAATTTTTTTCAAACAGAAAATAATACATTAGATGTTTCAAGATTAAAATTTTTAAAGAATTCCTCTTTAATTATTACAGCTTCTATTTTTTCTTTACTGACATATGGGATGATTATAAATAGATATAGGTTTAAGATAAATACTCAAACAATTAAAATTAAAAACTGGCCAGAATTTTTAAATGATTTTAAAATTGTACATATTTCAGATTTACATTTAGGAAGCTTTGAAAGTAGAGATAAGTTAGAGGAAGCTATTGAAATAATTAATTCTCAAAGTCCAGATTTAATTTTATTCACTGGAGATTTAGTTAATAATTCATATACAGAGATTTTTCCCTATAAAAAATCCTTAAAAAAGTTAAAATCCAAATACGGAAAATTTTCTGTTTTAGGAAATCATGATTATGGGGATTATATTGGGATTAAAAGAGATTCTGAACAATGGAAATCAAATTTTAAAAACCTAATAAACTTACAAAAAGAATGTGGTTTTAATTTATTGATGAATGAGTCAATTGAAATTAAGTTAAAAGGATATTCATTTAATCTTGTAGGTGTTGAAAATTGGGGAGCTGGAAATTTTAATAAAGACGGAGATATCGACAAGGCTATTGAAAATATTAATCTTAAAGTTCCAACTATATTAATGTCTCATGATCCCTCTCATTGGAGAGAAATTATTTTAGAACGCAAATATCCAATTGATTTACAATTGTCTGGGCACACACACGGAATGCAGTTTGGTATTGAAATTCCTAACTTTAAATGGAGTCCAGCCAAATACAGATATAGGGAATGGGCGGGTTTATATAAAAACAACAACAAACAAATTTATGTAAACAGAGGATTGGGTCATTTGGGATACACTGGCAGAGTTGGTATACTCCCTGACATTTCAGTGTTAAAAATTAAAAATGAAATCTAACTCATTTGACATATCATATGACATTGATAATCTGTTGGATAGTTGGGAAGACCTTCCAATTACATCTAATTTAAAATTAAATTATTTAGGAGGTTATTCTAAAAGTAACCCTGAACTATTACATCTATTTGTTCACAATAAAACTTCAAGATTTTATTTCAATCTTTTTAGTGTAAATTTATCTAAAACTTCAAATTACTCAACACACTGGACCAAGCATTTGTTGAAAATTATTGACTTAAAGGTGCTTTTATTTTCAAATGTTTTTGACTCTACCAAAAACTACTTTCATATAGAAGAAAAAGTTGATATTAATAATTTATTAAATACAATAAAAAATAAATTTGATGTAATAATAATACCTGAAAATTTGTATAATTTAATGAATAATATTAAACAATATACTAGAGTACCAGTTGAGGAAAATATGATTTTAAATATTAATAAATCTTGGAATTCGATTGATGATTATTTTTTTTCTTTAAAAAAAAAATATAGAACTTGGTTTAAAAAAAATATTATTAAAACAAAACCTCTTAAAGTTAAAGTTTTATCCACAGAATTTTTAGAAAAAAATATTACGTTAGTTCAAAGATTGTTTGATCAGGTAGTTTCAAATTCAAATTTTCATGGTCCAAAATTTAATATAAAAACCTTTTCAAAATTAATTACCGAAAATCATTTAATTATGAAGGGATATTTTTATCAAGATTCATTAGTTGGTTTTTCAACTTATTCAGTTGAAGGAACAGACATATATACAAATTATGTAGGGTATGATAAAAAGTTAAATTTAGATATTCCTATTTATTCAAGAATGCTTCTTGATCATATTGAGACAGCAATTCAAACAAAATCTCTTAAGCTGATTTTAGGAAGAACCGCTAATGAGTTTAAAAGTAATTTTGGAGCTCATCCAGAGAAAAATTTTATTTATATAAAGTTTAACAATATTTTTTTAAATATTTTATTCAAACCTTTAATTAGAAATATTAAAATAAAAAAATGGATACAGAGAAATCCATTTAAAAAACCAAACCAGTAAATCACAATGATTAGATAATTTTTATTTTATGTTTGTAGAGATGAATGGTATAATAATAAAATCAACTGGAAGTTGGTATATAGTAAAATCTGATGATGGAAATTTATTCAAATGTAGATTAATAGGAAGATTTAGAAATGATAATTTCAAAAGTACAAATCCTATAGTAGTTGGTGATAATGTAAAGATACAAAAAAGGAATGATAACTTTGTTATTACTGAATTATATGAACGCAAAAATGCTATAATTCGAAAGTCAGTGAATCTATCCAAACAAACTCATGTGATTGCTGCAAATATTGATCAGGCTATTTTAATGATTACTTTGGATTCACCAGTTACTACTACTAATTTTATTGACAGGTATCTTGTGTCAGCAAACGCTTTTGGAGTAGATGTAGTTCTATTGTTCAATAAACTTGATCTACATAACGAAAAATCTAGAAATAAACATGAAATGTTAGTTTCTGTTTACTCTGAAATTGGATATAAATGTATTTCAACTTCAGTTACTCAGGGAGATTTATTTCAAATTAAAAATATTATGAAATCAAAAATAAATTTAATATCCGGACACTCTGGTGTAGGAAAATCAACTCTAATTAATTCACTACAAGAGGGGCTGAATATTGCGACAAATGACATTTCTGACAGAAATAATCAAGGTCAACACACAACTACCTTTTCAGAGTTATATGAGCTTGATTTTGGAGCTTCATTAATTGACACTCCGGGAATTAGAGGTTTTGGTTTAGTTGAAATTAAAAAGAATGAAATTGCGAATTATTTCCCAGAATTTTTTAATTTAAAGGGTAATTGCAAATTTAATAACTGCATTCATTTGAACGAACCAAGTTGTGAAATTAAGAGAGCGGTTAAAGGCGGTCAAATTGCTAAAAGTAGATATTCAAGTTATTTAAGTATGTTAGATGAAGACGAAGAAAATTTTAGAACTATTGGTTATTAAATGAGAGTCGTTATACAAAGAACAATTAATGCTTCTGTGCATGTTAAGGACAAAAATATCGCAGAAATAGATAAAGGATTATTAATTTTTCTTGGAATTGAAATTGATGATAATTCTGAAGATGTTAAGTGGTTAGCGAGTAAAATTGCTTCGATGCGCATCTTTTCAGATGTAAATGGAAAGATGAATAAATCAATCATTGATATTGATGGAAATATTTTATTAGTTAGCCAGTTTACTTTACACGCGAAAACTAGAAAAGGGAATAGGCCTTCTTTTGTAAGATCAGCTAGTCCAGAAAAGGCTATCAATTTGTATAAAGAATTTAAAAAAGAACTCTCTAGTAATATAGGTAAAAATATTAAATTTGGTGAGTTTGGTGCTGATATGAAAGTATCATTAACAAATGATGGACCAGTGACCATAATTATTGACTCAAAAATTAAAGAATAATGACTATTTCAGAATTACAAAAACAGGTTGACGATTGGATTAAAAAATATGGAGTAAGATATTTTAATGAACTAACTAACATGGCCATATTGACAGAAGAAGTAGGAGAACTCGCTAGAGTGATTTCCAGAAAGTATGGAGAACAATCTTTCAAAGAAGGCGAGAAATCAAATTCAAATCTAGGAGATGAAATGTCAGATATTCTTTTTGTTCTTATTTGTCTGGCAAATCAGACTAATGTTGATTTAGAATCAGCATTTAAAAATAAACTAATGTTAAGAACTAGAAGAGACTCAGAGAGACACAAGTCGAATAAAAAATTATGATTTAATTTTTAGATTTAGAAAGTACTCCAAATTGATGTATTATATCAATTTTATTAGATTTTGACATTATTCCTGGGTTAATTCCCAGTTTCCCCTCAGGTATTTCAGTTTGTAAATTTTTATAATAATTCTTCCAGGTTTCTAAAGTATCATTTGTATTTGGGTTTAGGAAAGTCATTGGTTTTAGTTCAAAGATATTTGATTCCTCAAAGGCTTCATATATCAACTCTGAACAATAATATTTATTATTATTTAATAAGAACGCATTATCATATTTATCTCCAATTTTATTTTTCATAAAATTTATAGCTTGAGGAATATGTTTTTTATAAGGATTTTTTAATCGTCCTAAAATAACTTTGGGTTGTTTGTTTGAATCTAATGACCTTTTTAGAAAAGAGTCAATATTAGTAAACTTAACAGAATTAGGAATTGCTTCTAAAACTTTTATTTCATTATCTTCTTTGACTATGACTCCAATATGAGAAATATTAAAGTTGTTATATCCAGATGTTACTAATTCTATTGCGTCACATAGAGGAGAGGAATCTAGATCCTGAAAAAGTATATCTCCTTCTAAGTAGTCAGAGAATTTTTCGTTATCGTTATAACTGCAAGAAAGAAAAAAAATGAAAATTAAACTCCAAAATTTATTTTTCAAAATGAAAATATTTTTAATTAATCTGCTAAAACAATTATTTTGTTGTCAAGAATTTCAACAATACCTCCATTAATTTTAAAACTCTTCTTTTCATTATTTTTTTCAGTGACTTCTATATAACCCGTCGAAAGATTTGAAATGATGGGTGCGTGATTATTTAAGACTCCAAATTCTCCGTCGGACCCTGGGAATTTAGCATAAATAATTTTTCCTTCATACATTTTATGTTCTGGTGTAATTATTTCTAAAAACATAAATGAAATTATTTTGACTCTGAGAGCATTTTTTCACCTTTTTCAATAGCTTCTTCTATTGAACCAACTAAATTAAATGCTGCCTCAGGGTATTGGTCAACTTTACCGTCTAATATCATATTAAATCCTTTGATCGTATCTTGTATATCTACAAGAACTCCTTGAAGTCCAGTAAATTGTTCAGCTACATGAAAAGGTTGAGATAAAAATCTTTGTACTCTTCTAGCTCTGTGTACTGCTAATTTATCTTCATCAGATAATTCATCCATTCCAAGGATTGCAATGATGTCTTGTAATTCTTTATATCTTTGTAATATCTCTTTTACTCTTTGAGCACAATTATAGTGTTCTTCACCGACAACTTCTGGAGTAAGAATTCTTGAGGTAGAATCTAATGGATCAACAGCTGGATAGATTCCTAGTTCAGCAATTTTTCTTGAAAGAACTGTAGTAGCGTCTAAATGAGCAAATGTAGTGGCAGGAGCAGGATCTGTTAAATCATCAGCAGGAACATATACAGCTTGAACAGACGTTATGGAACCATTTTTAGTTGATGTAATTCTTTCCTGCATTGTTCCCATTTCCGTAGCAAGCGTTGGCTGGTATCCAACAGCGGATGGCATTCTTCCCAAAAGAGCAGAAACTTCAGATCCAGCTTGTGTAAATCGAAAAATGTTATCTACAAAGAAAAGAACATCTTTTCCTTTTCCTTCTCCATCACCATCTCTAAAATATTCAGCAATTGTTAATCCCGAAAGAGCAACCCTAGCTCTAGCTCCTGGAGGTTCATTCATTTGACCAAATACAAAAGTTGCTTTTGAATCACCCATATCTTTTTGGTTTACTTTCGACAAATCCCATCCTCCTTGTTCCATGGAGTGAATAAAGTCATCTCCGTAGTTAATAATTCCAGATTCTAACATTTCTCTTAATAAGTCATTCCCTTCTCTAGTTCTTTCACCAACACCTGCAAATACAGATAAACCTCCATGACCTTTTGCTATGTTATTGATTAGCTCTTGTATTAAAACTGTTTTTCCTACACCAGCTCCACCAAACAAACCAATTTTACCTCCCTTAGCATATGGTTCAATTAAGTCAATGACTTTAATTCCAGTAAATAAAACTTCAGTGGCTGTGGATAGATCCTCAAATTTAGGAGCTTCTCTGTGTATAGGTAGTCCAGTTTCTTTATTTAGATTATCCATACCGTCAATGGCGTCTCCAACCACATTAAACACTCTTCCTTTTATGTCATCACCCGCGGGCATTTTGATTGGAGCTCCTGTAGCAATCACCTCAGTTCCTCTACTTATTCCATCAGTTGTTTCCATAGAAATAGCTCTTACAGTATCTTCACCAATATGTTGTTGACATTCTAAAATTAATTTGTCTCCATTGTTCCTAGTAATTTCTAAAGAATCATATATATTAGGTAGTTCAGTTTCGTTATTTTCAAACATAACGTCCACCACTGGTCCAATTACTTGAGATACTTTTCCAATATTTTTTGACATTTTATTTTTTTTTAGATTTTGTTATTTTGTTATATAAAATATATTTTTTCTGGCAAACTTAATGTTTTTTATTTGTTTGTATATATAAAGTTTGTAAATAAATTTATGTTTAATTTTGAACACTTTTTTAACATATAAAATTTAAGTTGATAATTTGTGAAGATATATAACTCTATAGAGGAATTTATTCCAAAATTTAAAGTAGCGCTAACATTAGGTACCTTTGATGGGGTTCATATTGGACATCAATCAATAATAGAAAAACTAAATGAAGTTGCTGAAAAGATAGATGGAGAAAGTGTTCTTATGACTTTTTATCCTCATCCAAGACATGTATTGCATCCTAACAATCAAAAATTAAAACTACTCAGTACAATTGAGGAGAGATCTGAAATGTTGAAAGAATATGGCCTAAGACATTTTATTATCCAAGAGTTTACTAAAAAATTTTCGCAATTAAAATCTGAAAATTTTGTAAAGGAAATATTAGTTGACAAATTATGCGTAAAAAAATTAATTATTGGTTATGATCATCATTTTGGAAGAAATAGAGAGGGTAATTATGAAAAACTTTTAAGATTATCTAATTTATACTCATATGAAGTTGAAAAAATAGATCCATTAAATTACATGGGTTCCTCAGTCAGTTCTACAAAAATTAGAAAAAAAATTCATGAAAATAAATTTAAAGAAGTAAGAAAATTATTAGGAAGATATTTTAGTTTTAGTGGTAAAATAATTGAAGGGAAAAAAATGGGTAAAAAAATTGGTTACCCAACAGCTAATATCATTGTTGAAAATGTAAATAAGTTAATGCCAAATGACGGAGTTTACGCTGTTTATATTAAAGTAAATTCAAAAGATTATATGGGCATGATGAATATTGGATATAATCCAACATTTAACTCATCAAAAAAGAGTGTTGAAGTGCATATTTTAGATTTCAACGAAGATATTTACGGAATCGATGTTAAAGTCTCAATCGTTGAAAAAATCAGAAAAGAAAAGAAATTTTTATCAGTTGAAGACTTGAAAAAAAATCTTGATATAGATAAGAAAAAAGTACGTCAATTATTAAGTTGATCTTAGAAAATTAAAATTACGTTACAATAATATTTTAATAAACAAACTCTATTTAATAATTTCTAGTTTAGCGAATTTTAGAAGAAGTTGTTTTTGACCAATGTCCCTGAAGAATACCGTAGCCTTTCTATTTCCTCCAGTTCCTTCAATATTTATAACTTTACCCGTACCAAATTTAGAGTGTTTTACTATTTGTCCGTTCATTAATTTATTAACACAAGAGCTATTTATTGTTGAATTATTCTTAATTTCTGACTTATTAAGTTTTCTGTAATTTAATTTTTTTTCTATTTTAGAATTTGAATCTAAAAAAAATTGACGTGGATTTTGTTCAACTTTTTTTGACTCAGAAAAATTCTTTTTAATTATAAATTCTTGGTTGATTTCAGACAAAAACCTGCTTTCCTCTGAGTCTATGTATTGTCCCCATTTAAATCTTATATTCACATGAGATAAAAAAAGTCTTTTTTCTGCCCTTGTTATTGCGACATAAAATAGTCTTCTCTCTTCTTCGAGTTCACTTTGGCTGTTGATGCTTAACATAGATGGGAAAAGACCTTCTTCCATGCCTACAACAAAAACATTGGGAAATTCTAATCCTTTTGATGCGTGAATGGTCATTAAACTTACTTTATTATAGTCTTCTTTTTTTTCATTGTCGGAGTCTGTTAGAAGAGCGACATCTTTCATAAATTCTGAGATTACAGGAAGTTGATCACCATCGTAGTTTAAAGTAAAATCTTTAATTCCATTCAACAGTTCTTGAATGTTTTCAAATCTACTAACACCTTCAGGTGTTTTATCAGAGTAAAGCAATGAATAAACACCACAAGATTTTGTGATAATTTCTGCCAACTCATACGCGTCTTTTGTTTCACTTTGGGCTGAAAAGCTATTAATGAGAGTTGAGTACTTAGAAAGTTTATTTTTTGTTCCAGAATTTATTTTTATATTAAAACTATCAATTTCTTGGATTATGTCCCATATTGAGCAGTCATTGTCATTGGCCGCAATGATTAACTTTTGAATTGTTGTTGAACCTATACCTCTAGAAGGATAATTGATAGTTCTTTTTAGAGCTTCTTCATCTCTCGGGTTTATGACCACTCTAAAATAAGATAGAATATCTTTAACTTCTTTTCTTTGATAAAAAGAAAGACCCCCATATATTTTGTATGGCGTGCCAAATTTTCTCAATGCTTCTTCAATTGCTCTTGACTGTGCATTGGTTCTGTACAAAACAGCAAAGTCTTTGTAGTTAGAATCTTTTAATAATTCATTAATTGTATTTGCAACAAGTCTGCCTTCATCATTGTCAGTGTTTGATTCACAAACTATTATCTGCTCTCCCTGAACATTTTTGGTCCAAACATCTTTATTTATTTGTTGTTCATTGTTCTTGATGACGGAATTAGCTACTTCGACAATGTTTTTTGTAGACCTATAATTCTGTTCTAATTTATAAAGTTTATAATCTGGGTAATCAATTTTAAAATTTAAAATATTTTGAATATTGGCTCCTCTAAAAGCGTATATTGATTGAGCGTCATCTCCAACTACACATATATTTTCATTTAAAGCTGCTAGTTTTTTTATAATCAGGTATTGTATTTGATTTGTGTCTTGATACTCATCAACTAAAATATATTTAAATTGGTTTTGATATTTATATAAAGATTCTGGAAAATCCACAAGTAACTTGTATGTTTTTAAAAGTAAATCGTCAAAATCCATAACCCCTGATTTGAAACATCTTTGTACATACAAATGATAAATCCTTCCAAATTCTGTTCTTTTAGCTTTGATATCTGTTTGAGTAATTTCTGGATGATTGTTATATCCTTTTGGAGTTATAAAATTATTCTTTAGAGATGATATTCTATTTTGAATTATTCCTAATTTATAAACTTCCTTGTCTAAATTTAATTCCTTTACAATGCTCCTGATTAGAGATTTTGAGTCCGTTGTGTCATATATTGTGAAGTTTTGTGGAAAATGGATTTTTTCAGACTCAGCTCTGAGTATTCTTGAAAAAACAGAGTGAAAGGTTCCCATCCACAAATTTTTAGATTGATGTCCTCCAACAATTTCATCAATTCTTTTTTTCATTTCTTTTGAAGCTTTGTTTGTAAAGGTAAGAGCAAGTATATTGAATGGATTTATTCCATTTTTTAGAAGATGAGCAATTTTGTAAGTTAAAACACGAGTTTTTCCTGATCCAGCTCCAGCGATTACCATGCTAGCTCCATCCAATTGTTCTACAGCTTTTCTTTGATCTGCATTTAACTCATCTAAATATTCTGGCATTTTATAAACTTAAATGAATTCAAATTTAAGCAAATCTCAATATTGAGACTTCTAAAATCAGAAAGTTTTTGTAGTTTTGTACACTTAGATTTACAGAGAGATGAATGTAGTTTTAATTGAAAATGTTAATAAAATGAGAATTTATATTTCTCGTGTCCTCAATTTAATTACTTTAATTTTTGTCTATTTGACATTACTTTTTAAACCAATTGAAACTTTCTCGGAAAATTATGTTTTTCAAAAACAATCAATATTAAATGATGAAGAGAATTCAAAGATATCTAGTTGTAATTTAAATTTGATATCAAAAGACAATATTTTACCATGTTTTGGAGATAATAGCGGTAGCATAACTGTTCAAGCAGACAGCATTTCATCTGGTTATCAGTATCATTATTATTTAGAAATATATGAATCTAACTTTCCTCTAAATGGAGGATGGCAGCCCTTTGGTCAGTTTCCCATCACAGGACTATATACTTCAATTACTACTATACCTTTTACCAGTTTGCCCGCAGATACTTTTAGGGTCATTCTTGAGGATACCATTAATCAATGTTTTGATACAATAGGATATCCGCAGACTAATCTTATTATTGATGAGCCTCTGCCTATAGTTAATAACGCTAGCATACAGTTCACA